>VMBT01000094.1_pt1 | contig 55986 bp, 52 predicted proteins | sample 4404301 | NCBI WGS metagenome assembly VMBT01 (sample SAMN12238535, study PRJNA552566) | marine metagenome | isolation source: Coastal seawater | place: USA: coastal Georgia, Sapelo Island | collected 2008-08/2009-08 | reverse complement strand
CAGACATGACCTCTAATGACGAAATATTCTGATCAGCCACTGTTCCATCTTTTGCAAATAATTTTAATATATTGGAATCTAGGCTAAATGATATATTTGCCTTTTCAATCTCAGGATAACTTGTAGCGTATTCGATGTTAGCATTATTGTAACTGCCCGTGATTTGAATATTTGAATTTGCATTTTTGTCGAAGAGTTTTTCAAGCTCACCTTTGATAGTGATCTTTGTATTTTCAATGCTTCCTGAAAGCAAAGATGTATCGAGCCAATTTAGTAGATCTGGGTCGGTATTTTTTGGGTAGTATTTTTTTATTTTAGAGATGTCTGGAACAGATAAAGTGATAGCTAGATCTAGATCCGGTTGTTTTAAATTTTTAAGATTGACTGTTCCAGATGTTAATAAATTTAGATCGTTGTTATTAAGTAATACATTTGTAAATTTATAATCATCTCCATCAATCTTGATTACACCATTAAAAGTATCGAAGGTTAAATTTGTTCTAAGTTTATCCTCTTGATTAAAAGTGATATTTTTACTAGTAATATCTAGAAAACCTTTATTATTTTTAATATCAAAGCTAGCTGTAAGATTTTTAAATCCAGGAAATTCATTATGTGAATTAATACCAAAATTGATTAGAGATCCAGCCGCTATAAGTTCTTTATTTTTTTTCCATGATAACTGTAGATTTTTAATATCACCTGTGGGGCTATAGTCGTCAAGATAAGATTTTAACTCTTCAAAAAATGGAGTCTGATTAATAATTGATTCAGCTGCATCAATATTCAACTGATTTAATTTTAACTTAAAAGATTGCGCTACATTATCTTTGACTAGGATTTCAAATGCACTGTTTTGGATATCAATATTATTTGTTTTAATGTTTAAATTTGTGGAGGCTATTTTTTTTACATTATTATTATTTTCAAAAATTGCACTACCAGATAATTCAGAAATATTAATATACTTATCTTGATTGTCATTAAAGTTACCAATGTAATTATCTACATTGAAAGACGTTTTAACTTCTTGAATTTTATTCTTAACAAATACAAGGTTTAGTTTAAGGTCACCATAACCTTGCTTGACATCGAAGGGGTAGTCAATCCAGGGCTTAAATGCCGGTAGAAATGCTTGCGAAATATTCACCTTCATCTTTGTTTTAACTTGATCAAAGTGATCAATAGAATCCAAATCAAAGAATCCATTTACATATACTCTTTCTTTTGTTCCCTCTGACACTAATGCATTTAAATTAAATTTATGGCGATCTAGGTAGGTGAGATATGTTGGACTTGTGTAGGTCAGGTTTATACCGCTAATTGTTAAATCTTTTGCTGCTCTATACTCATCCCTCCAAGTTATTTTTCCATTGATTATTCTGACTTCATGTTGGTTAAGAAGCCAATCTGAAAGAGATGATTCAGTTGATTCAATGATCTCAATTCCTGCAATTTTTAATTTATTATTAACAGTCCGTTCAACTAAGATATCAAGATCACCAATAATAATTTGATTTAAGATGGGTTCAAATTTGAGTACGCTAAGCCATGATATTTCAAAGTCGATAGCATTTAAATTAATGGTTTTATTGTTATCTCGGTCTGTGATAGAAAAATTTCGCAACTGAAAACGGGGGTTCGTGACATTCCATACAATATTGAGCTTATCAATCGAAACCTCACCACCTGTTTCTTTGGCGATAAAGCTTTCAATATTTTGTTTGTATTTCTCTACATTAGGAATGAGGAAAAAATGGTAGGCAATGGCTGCAGATAAAATGAGAATTGATGCTAGTGAAAAAATGCCGTAATAAAAATATTTTATCTTTTTGGATTTTAAAACGGCATTAATTGTTTTTAGCATTAAAACATTTTAAACTTTTTGCTTGAGTTGATCCAGGATTGCAGGATTTTCCAGAGTAGAAATATCTGCGGTGATTTCCTCGTCTTTAGCAATTGATCGAAGTAACCTTCTCATGATTTTCCCAGATCTCGTTTTAGGTAAATTATCACCGAATCTAATTTCATCAGGTTTAGCAATAGGTCCAATTTCATTTCCTACCCATGCGCGTAATTCATTGACTATTTCTGTCGCTTTCTCGGAATTTGGTCGATCTGATTTTAAAACGACAAAAGCGATGATGGATTCCCCTTTGACGTCATGGGGTCTTCCAACAACAGCTGCCTCAGCGACCAAGTCATTGGCAACTAATGCAGATTCAATTTCCATTGTTCCTAGTCTATGACCTGAGACATTTAGTACATCATCAATTCTACCCATGATAGTAAAGTAGCCTGATTCAGCATCTCTTACCGCACCATCACCAGCCAAATATAATTTTCCACCTAATTCACTAGGGAAGTAACTGTTTTTAAATCGTTCTGGGTCACCCCATATTGTTCGGATCATAGATGGCCATGGTTTTTTTATTACCAGCAGTCCACCTTGTCCCCATTCTAGATTTTGACCAGTTTCGTCCACTACATCAATTGCAATTCCTGGAAAAGGGAGTGTGCAAGAGCCTGGAACTAGGGGAGTGCTACCAGGAAGGGGTGTAATGACATGCCCGCCAGTTTCAGTTTGCCAAAAGGTATCAGCAATTGGACATTTTGAATTGCCTACATTTTCGTAGTACCACATCCAAGCTTCAGGGTTAATAGGCTCCCCAACTGTTCCCAAAATTCTTAATGAACTTAAGTCAAATGATTTTGGATGAACAGCCTCATTACTTTCAGAGGCTTTTATCAGTGCTCTAATAGCAGTTGGCGCTGTATAAAAGATAGTTGCTTTATACTTTTGTACAATCTCCCAAAAACGACCTGCATTGGGGAAGGTAGGTACTCCTTCAAAGATAATTTGTGTTCCACCCAGTGCTAGTGGACCATACGCCACATAAGTGTGACCGGTAATCCAACCCACGTCCGCGGTACACCAAAAGATGTCGTCATCTTTTAAATCAAACGTCCATTTGGTTGTGTTGATTGCATGAAGCAGATATCCCCCTGATGAATGTTGAACTCCTTTGGGCTTTCCTGTTGATCCTGAGGTGTACAAAAGAAAGAGAGGATGCTCTGCATTTACCCACACTGGCTCACATTCTTCTTTTTGATTCTTACATAATGCATGCCAATCAATTTCATTTTCTTTTAGAGCTGCTTCTTTACCAGTTCGATTTAAAACAATAACTTTTTCAACCGAATCACAACCACCTAGAAGAATGGCATCATCAACAGCGGTTTTTAGTGGGAGCTCTTTACCCCCTCTATTTTGATAGTCGGCTGTGATGATAAGTTTTGCTCCAGCATCTATAACTCTCTCTTGAATACTTTTTGCAGAGAATCCACCAAAAACAACAGAGTGTGTTAAACCAATTCGTGCACAAGCCTGCATAGCCACAACAGCTTCAATACCCATGGGGAGGTAAATAATGACACGGTCGCCTAAATTTAAGTTTAGGGTTTTTAAGCCGTTAGCGAACTGACAAACTTTTTCATACAGCTCTTGGTAAGTAACTTCAGTTGTTTGACCATCATCTGATTCAAAGATAATTGCTACTTTATCTTTTTTGTTTGGAAGGTGTCGATCGATACAATTATAAGAAACGTTCAATTCACCATCATCAAACCATTTATAAAATGGTGCGTCATCTTCGTTAAGAATTTTGGTAAATGGCTTTTTCCATTCAATTAAATTTTTTGCCAGATTACCCCAATAACCCTCATAGTCAGCTTCTGCCGCATCGCAAAGTTGTTGATATTCTTCTAGATTTTTAACATATGCATTTTCACTTAATGTTTTTGGCGGGTTAAAGACCCTATTTTCATGCATCACTGATTCAATCGCCATTCAAACCTCCCTTTTTGAATTTCGTTAGATTAAGTGTGTTGATGTGAATTATAAAATTAAATTACAGTCATTGTTATGAACTATAATACAAGTGTTTTTTTGATTTCCCAAATTTTATTTCTATGAGCTTAAGAGTAAGATTAAATCTATTAATTGCATTAATTATGATCCTTTTTTTAATCGGATTATCAATTACGCTCATGAAATCCTCAAAAAAAGCGATTGAGGAGGGCGTGGAATCATCTCATAGAGTGACTTTGCAATTATTAGATACATTTATCACTAGCTCTGTACAAAATCCAGAGTGGGGATATACGCATCAGGTGATTCAACCTTTCCTTGTTGAATTGGGGCATGTTCGTAGCAATATCATCTCGCTCTATGATTTAAATAACCATTTACTGTATCAATCACCAGAGTCGACCTACCGTCAAGAAATTACTCCTCCTTTATGGTTTAAAAATTACATGACTCCACCACAAGAATTAAATGCAAAAATTATTAGATATGGAAGGCTGATTGTGGAATCTGCCCCTGAAGGTGCAATCAGGGAGGCTTGGTATCACACAAGAAGTTTTATGTATATTTCATTGATTGTGTTTCTATTAATGAACATATTTATTTACATGTTGTTGGGAAGATGGCTATCCTCAATCAATCCCTTGTTAAAGGGGATAGAGGATTTTGGCCAAGGCAATTTAAAAACAAGGTTGCCAAAATTTGATGTTCCAGATTTTCAAAAAATCGCCACAAACTTCAACAAGATGGGCCAGTCTTTGGAAAAGTTTTTAAATGAAAATAAAACATTAGCGCTGATATCTCAACAAACAGCCGATGCCATAATGATCTTGGATGCAGATCAAAAAATTAATTTTTGGAATCATTCTGCTGAGAACATGTTTGGTTTCAAAAAAAAAGAAGTACTGGGTAAGTCAGTTAAATTGATTGTTCCAAAAAATAAATTGGGCGAACTTAAGTCTAATCTATCCTATACACACAAGAATAAAAAGATTCAAAACCTCGATACAAGACGTGTTACCAAATCTAAGAAAATTATAGACGTCTCTATTTCAATTTCTCCTTTATATGATCCCGATAAAAAAGAAGTGATTGGCGATATTGTTAGCATGAGAGACATATCTGAAAAATTAAAAGCAGAAAGATCAAAGAAAGCTTTAGACCAGAACAGAAAATTGACTGGGATTATTCAGGAAAAAATTGAGGACGAAAGAAGAAGTCTGGCCCGAGAACTTCATGACGAACTCGGTCAGTATGTTTCTGCCATAAAAATTTTCACGCAAAATATTAAAAATCAAGCCAAAGGAAATGATTTGATAGCAACAAGCGCCGAGTCTGTAACATCAGCTGCTAATCAAATATATGATGGCATGCATAATATCATTCGTAAATTAAGACCTGGCTCATTAGACAATCTTGGATTGGTTGAAACAATCAATGATTTGGTTGGAGTTTGGCAAAAGCAATACCCTGCAATGAAGGTAAGTTTTAAACATAACAAAGTTGAGAATTTATCTGAGGAGATCAGTATCAATATTTATAGAATCATTCAAGAGGGCATGAACAATTGCTTAAAACATGCAGATGCTTCTGAAGTTCATATTGATCTAATAGTCGACAAAAGGCATTTAAAGATTTCTTTTAGAGACAATGGTAAGGGGTTTGATACAAAAATTTTGAAATCCTCAAAGCAATTTGGAATTGTTGGCATGAGAGAAAGAATTCAAGGCTTAAATGGAAAATTTGAGTTACAATCGAACGAAAAAGGAACCATAATCACTGGATTAATTCCAATAAAAAAGAAATAGGAATTCTATGTCAAATTTAAATGTGCTTTTAGTCGATGATCATTCTGTAGTTAGGATGGGTTTTAAAATGCTTATCGATAGTGAAAAAGATATGCAGGTAATTGCCGAAGCTGAAACAGGTGAAGATGGCATCATTAAATTTCAAGAAATTAAACCAGATGTAATAGTGATGGACATCACTATGCCAGGTATTGGAGGCCTTGAAGCAATTGAGAGAATAATTGCAAAAGACAAAAATGCAAAAATACTGGTGCTATCAGCTCATGAAGATTCCGTCCATCCAAAAAGAGTTTTAAGTGCAGGCGCAATAGGTTATTTGACAAAAAGGAGTGCTGCAGAAGAGTTGATTAATGCAATCAGAACTGTAGGAAGCGGGAAAAAATACATCGAATCTTCCGTTGCTCAACAATTAGCGATTACCCAATTATCTGGAGAAAATGATCCCACTGAAGTGTTATCGGATCGTGAGTTTGAAGTGTTCATATCACTGGCTAAAGGAAAAAGTACTAATGAGATTGCGGATACTATGTGTTTGAGTCCGCGTACTGTTGGAACTCACCTCTACAACATCAAACAAAAATTAAATGCGAACAACTCAGCAGAAATAGCTCTTATTGCGATTCGCTGTGGATTACTTGAGCCTTAACTTCGTTTTGTTGATAAATATTCCAGCTAAAAAAATCAGCAAGATTCCCATTAAAGTAAGCCAATCGAGATTTTCCTGAAATATCCATACTCCCCATCCCACTGAAAAGATTACCGTCATATAAGAGTAAGCGGCATTGTTTAATGTTTTTCCTTCACGATAGGCCCTTGTAATAGCTAATTGGGCAATAGTCGCACTAACCCCTAAGAGCAATAGATAAATTAAATTGATGTCAAAAGAGATCGGACTGATATCCTCTTTTAACATCAAACCGAAAGATAAGATCGATGATATCAGGGTGAAAAAATAAACTGTTCTTAAATCTGGCTCTTTTAGTTGACCTAATTTGGCCACCATAATGTAAGCAATTGCTGCACCAAATCCTGATAGAACACCCATTAAACCTGCGAACCAGTTGGTATTAAGAACAGGTTTGAGAATAAATACAATTCCTAAAAAACCAATTAATAAGAGAAATAGCTTAGAGCTGTTAAATTTTTGTTTCATTAAAAATGGAATCAAAAGTCCTAAAAAAATTGGGGATGTGTAATTAAGTGTCATTGATGTGCTAAGAGGGAGTTTTGTGATGGCGTAAAAAAATAACAAAAGGCTAATGAACCCAATAAACGATCTTAAGAAATGAAACCATGCGTATTTCGTTTTAATTGTAATGTTATTTTTTTTCATCAATACAATAATGATTATTAGACTCACAAACGAACGATAAAAAACTAATTCATATTCATTAAATGAAGAGGAGTTTAATTTCACGCATAAACCCATTACGCTGAATGAAAATGTCGCTAATAACATCCATCGAAAACTTTTATATTTTGAAGGTAATTTTTTCACAGTTAGTAATGAAATCTTTTCAATCTTGACAATGTTGGTAAATAATATAGTCTATTCTTAAAATTTGGAGGAAAATTTTTATGAAAAATCCATTAGATTCAATTCTCGGAACCATTGTCGCAGGCGTTATACTTACTTTTGTATTTGTATATCTCTTGAAAAACTTTTTTTAATTTACATTACTAAATATTAGGAGATTATTATGGAGTATGATTATTTCACCGCGATTGTAAGATTTCTACATGTTATTGTGGGGGTTGCCTGGATAGGCCTACTTTATTATTTCAACTTTGTTCAAGTCCCAGCTTTGAAAAATGCTAATGCTGATGGAACAGCGGCTGGTATTACTAAACATGTTGCCCCTTTAGCGCTTCTTTGGTTTCGTTGGGCTGCATTAGCCACATGGATTGCAGGTGCCGCACTCTTAGGTGCCAACTTTGTTCCTGCTTTCACATTGAGTGGAGGTTATGAGGCTATTGGATTAGGATCATGGTTGGGTACAATCATGTTATTCAATGTTTGGGTTCTTATTTGGCCAAATCAACAGAAAATTCTCGGTTTAAAACCAGCGAGTGATGCGGAAAAAACTGCTGCCAGAAGAATTGCTTTTTTAGCATCTCGAACCAACACTATGTTATCTATTCCGATGTTATTCTTAATGACAAACGGACTATCACATAAAGGCTTAATTGGTTTATAATTTACCTTTAATAACTTTGTAAAAACCGGCGGCATTAGCCGCCGTTTTTTATTCTAGATGGAATCAAAATATTCAATTTTAAAAACTTACGGAAGACTTCCTATTTCTTTTGAAAAAGGCGAGGGTGTCTGGCTGTTTGATAAACAAGGAAATAAATACCTTGATGCCTTAGCAGGCGTTGCTGTTAATACTCTAGGGCATGTCCACCCGCACTTCACATCGGGACTAAAAGATCAACTTGATCAATTCATTCATTTATCTAATTATGTCAATATAGGTGAACAAGAAAAACTGGCGGATAGACTTGCCACAATGACGGGCATGAGTGCAGTATTTTTCTCCAATTCTGGTTGTGAGGCGAATGAAGCTGCTATCAAGTTTGCAAGACTATTTGCAAATTCAAAAAAAGTTACAGATCCACAAATTATTGTGATGGAGAATTCTTTCCATGGCAGAACCATGGCAACCTTATCCGCTACCGGAAGTAGAAAAGTTCAGGCTGGCTTTGAGCCACTTTTAAAAGGGTTTATCCGAGTCCCTTTTGATGATTTAGATTCTATAAAAAAAATTGCAGATCAAAATAAAAATGTTGTTGCTATCTTAGTTGAGCCTATTCAGGGTGAGGGAGGAATAAGGCTCCCAAAAAATCTTTCATCTTATCTAAACGATTTGAGAAAAGTATGCGATCAAAATGAATGGCTTCTTATGTTGGATGAAGTTCAGACCGGCGTGGGTCGAACTGGACGTTTGTATGCTTTTCAATATTCAGATATTAAGCCTGATGTTCTAACTAGTGCAAAAGGCCTTGGTTCAGGGGTTCCTATAGGCGCCACTTTAGTGAATGAAAAGATAACAAACATCATTAAACCAGGACAGCACGGCTCAACATTTGGCGGAAATCCCTTAGCATGTCGTGCAGGTAATTTAACTCTCGATGTTTTAGAGCAAGAAAATCTTTATTTAAATGCAACAATTCAAGGCTCAAAAATTGCTCATGCTGTAAGAGAGCAAACAAAATCTTTAGATTTTGTAATTGACGTCAGGCAGCAAGGCTTAATGATTGGCATTGAGCTTGGTCATGATTGCCCAGAACTGATGACGCTTGCTTTAAAATATAATTTACTGATCAGCGTGACATCTGGAAATGTCATAAGAATTGTTCCCCCTTTAGTTATCAATGATGATGAGTCAGAATTTTTAGTATTAAATTTAATATTGATGCTAAAGGATTATTTGAAAGAAAATAAAGTATGACGATTAAACACTTTTTACAATTTAATGACCTTACAAAAGACGAAATATATTACTTATTCGATCGAGCAAAATGGTTAAAAAAACAATTTAAAGAGTATCAAAAACACTGGCCGCTTGAAGATAGAACTCTGGTAATGATTTTTGAAAAAGCTAGCACTAGAACAAGATTATCTTTTGAGTCAGGCATGCATCAACTCGGCGGTGCTGCTATTTACTTAAACACAAAAGATTCTCAACTAGGAAGGGGAGAGCCTGTTGAGGATGCAGCTCAAGTTATTTCCAGAATGAGTGATGTCGTCATGATTAGGACTTTTGAGCAGGAAATTATTGAAAGGTTTGCTCAGAACTCTAGGGTTCCTGTGATCAATGGTCTGACGAACGAGTACCATCCTTGTCAAATTTTGGCGGATATATTTACTTTTATCGAGCATAGAGGCTCAATTGAGGGAAAAACAGTCGCCTGGATTGGGGATTCTAATAATGTTTGCAATACCTGGTTACAAGCTGCAGAGTTATTAGATTTTAATATGCACGTTTCAACTCCAAAAGGATATGAGGTTGAGGTTGAGAGAGCAGGCTTATACGATGATTCTCATTTTGAACAATTTGAAAATCCTATGGATGCAGCTAAAGATGCTCATCTTGTGACTACAGATGTATGGACAAGTATGGGGTATGAGGCAGAGCAGTCAGAAAGAAAATCAGTTTTTGCAGATTGGCAAGTTGATCAAGAAATGATGGATGTCTCAGCAAAAGATTCTTTATTCATGCATTGTTTGCCGGCGCACAGAGGAGAGGAGGTTACATCTGATGTTATTGATGGACCTAAGTCTGTGGTTTGGGATGAGGCAGAAAATCGTTTGCATGTTCAAAAAGCTTTACTAGAATATCTTCTTATTGGGAAAGTTTAATTTTATGAAATCAATTAAAAAAGTTGTTTTGGCATACTCAGGTGGATTAGATACCTCTGTAATTTTGAAATGGCTACAAGAAAAATATGATTGTGAAGTGGTTACCTTTACGGCCGATATTGGTCAGGGTGAAGAAATTGAGCCAGCCAGAGAAAAAGCAAAACAAGCTGGAATTAAAGAAATTTATATTGAAAATCTTGAGGAAGATTTTGCAAAAAACTATATTTTCCCAATGTTTAGAGCCAATGCTATTTATGAGGGTGAATATTTACTTGGGACATCAATAGCTCGACCTCTGATTGCAAAAAGACTAATTGAAATAGCTGCTGAAACAGGAGCTGATGCAATAGCTCATGGAGCTACCGGCAAGGGTAATGATCAGGTTAGATTTGAATTGAATGCCTATGCATTAAATCCTGATATTAAAGTGATCGCTCCATGGAGAGAGTGGGATCTTTTAAGTCGTGAAAAATTATTAAGTTTTGCTGAAAAACATGGCATTCCTGTAGAAATGAAGCATAAAAATGGAGGAAGCCCATATAGCATGGATGCTAATCTTCTTCACATTTCTTATGAAGGTAGACATCTAGAAAATCCTAGCAATCCACCAGAAGACTCGATGTGGAGATGGACTAAGTCGCCTGAAGCGGCAAATGATGAACCAGAATCATTATCAATTTCTTTTGAGAATGGAGACCCTGTAGCTATCAATAATGAAACCATGAAACCTCATGAAGTGTTTCATTATCTAAATCAGGTGGGTTCAAGAAATGGAATTGGTCGACTAGATTTAGTTGAAAACAGATTTGTTGGCATGAAGTCCAGAGGATGTTATGAAACTCCTGGTGGAACCATTCTATTAAAAGCTCATCGAGCCATTGAATCTATTACACTTGATCGTGAAGTGGCTCACTTAAAAGACGAATTAATGCCGAGGTATGCGAAGTTAATATATAACGGATTTTGGTTTGCTCCGGAAAGAGAAGCATTACAGACCCTGATTGATCATACGCAAAAAAATGTTTCCGGTGAGGTTAATTTAGTTTGCTACAAGGGATCTGTTCAGGTTGTTGGTCGAAGCAGTCCTCACAGTCTATTTGACGAAAATATCGCCACATTTGAAGATGATGGAGGATCCTATAATCAATATGATGCGGAAGGTTTTATTAAGCTGAACGCATTAAGACTTAAAACTTTAGGTAGAAATAAGAAGGATTAAATTATGCCCAGTTTCGATATAAGCTCTTCTGCAGATAAGGTCAATTTAGCAAATGCGGTTGATGTTGTTAGAAGGCAAATACAAAATCGCTATGACTTTAAAGGCACATCTGCAAGTATTGAATTTAACGAGAAGGATTTAATTATCACTTTATTTGGAGATAATGATTTTCAGATTAATCAAATTAAAGATATTTTACTTCCATCACTCGAAAAAAAAGAACCTGACTCAACTAAAAGATTGATGGATAAAAATCTTGAGAGTATTTCAGGAAACAATGTGAAACTTGATGTCGAAGTGTCGGATGGAATTGATCAAGAACTTGGTAAAAAAATTATCAAATTATTAAAGGATAGTAAATTAAAGGTCCAGGCCTCAATCCAAGGCGATACGGTTAGAGTCACTGGTGCAAAGAGAGATATTTTGCAGGAGTCGATTGCGTTGGTAAAAGCAAATGTGTCTGACTACCCTCTAAATTTTGGTAATTTTAGGGATTAGTTTATGGCAAAGACTCTATATGAGAAAATTTTTGATAAACATGTTGTTCTAGCTCAGGAAGACACCTATCTCATATACATCGATCGTCATTTAATTCATGAGGTGACTAGCCCGCAAGCATTCGAGGGTTTAAAAATCCATGATCGCCCATTGTGGCGTAAGGAATCTATCGTGGCTGTTCCTGATCACAATGTGCCAACAACAGATCGGGATAAGGGAATCCAGGACCCTATTTCAAAAATCCAAGTGGAGACTCTCGACCAGAACTGTAAAGATCATAACTTGCTTCAGTTTGATATGTCCGATGTGAGACAGGGCATTGTTCATGTGATTGGACCTGAGCAAGGTTTGACTCTTCCAGGTATGACGATCGTTTGCGGCGATTCTCATACAAGCACTCATGGAGCTTTTGGAGCCTTAGCAATGGGTATTGGCACCTCGGAAGTTGAGCATGTCATGGCCACACAATGCTTAATTCAAAAAAAGCTTAAAACAATGAAAATTGACGTTCAGGGTAAAACTCATCCTCTTGTTTCAGCAAAAGATATTGCTTTATTTGTTATCGGGCAAATTGGAACTGCTGGCGGCACCGGTTATGCTATTGAATTTTGTGGAGATGCCATTCAGCAGTTATCGATGGAAGGAAGAATGACGCTGTGCAATATGGCAATTGAAGCCGGGGCTCGTTCGGGGATGGTTGCTGTTGATGATACTACCATTAACTATTTAAAAAATAAGCCCTTTGCTCCAAAAAATGGAATGTGGGATCTGGCAGAAAAAGAATGGAGAACTCTTCACTCTGATTCAGACGCAGTTTTTGACAAAGTAGTTGAAATTGATGCGACCATGATAGAGCCTCAGGTGAGCTGGGGAACATCTCCTGAAATGGTGAAGGGAATTTCCGAATCTATTCCTAATAAAAGCAATTTAACATCCGACAAGCACCTTGATTTCCAAAGGGCTCTTGAATACATGGGTCTCAATGAAAATACTCCAATCAATGAGATATCTGTGGATAAAGTGTTTATTGGTTCATGCACAAACTCAAGAATAGAGGATTTAAGAGAGGCAGCGCGGTATTTGAAAGGTAAAAAAATTAATCCGAGTATTAAGTTAGCAATGGCTGTTCCTGGGTCGGGTATTGTAAAAAAACAAGCTGAGTCCGAAGGGTTAGATAAAATTTTTATGGAATCAGGTTTTCAATGGAGAGATCCAGGTTGCTCAATGTGTCTTGCAATGAATGCAGACCGTCTTGAAAGTGGTGAGAGATGCGCGTCAACGTCAAATCGTAACTTTGAAGGAAGGCAGGGGCAGGGTGGAAGAACCCATTTAGTCAGTCCTGCGATGGCTGCAGCAGCAGCAGTTCATGGCCATTTTGTTGATATAAGAAATGAGGAAATCAGTGGATAAGTTTAAACATATCATTAGTAAAGCTATCCCTCTTGATCGATCTAATGTTGATACTGACGCGATCATTCCCAAGCAATTTTTAAAGTCAATCAAAAGAACTGGTTTCGGGCCAAATTTGTTTGATGAATGGCGATACCTAGATCATGGTGAGCCTGGTATGGATAATTCTAAAAGATCGATCAACCCTGATTTTGTTTTAAATAAACCACAATTTAAAGACAGCAAGATTCTATTGGTTAGAGAAAATTTTGGGTGCGGGTCTAGCCGAGAACATGCGCCTTGGGCATTATTAGATTTTGGTATTAAGGTCATTATCGCAGAAAGTTTTGCTGACATTTTTTACAACAACTGTTTTAAAAATGGTATTTTGCCAATCACTTTACAAAAGGATGAAATTGAAGAGTTATTTTCTGAAACTGAGACCAAAACTCTTGAAATTGAAGTTAATTTAGAAAAACAATTTGTTAAATCTTCAAAATCATATTCCTTTGAAATCGATGAATTCAAAAAGAGCTCATTGTTGAATGGCTTAGATGAGATTGGATTAACTCTTGAGAATAAAAGTGTGATAGCAAATTTTGAGAAAAGTTATTTTTCAAATTATCCGTGGCTTAAACAGGAATAAAAATGAACATATTAACCCTACCCGGTGATGGTATCGGCCCAGAAATAACAAAACAAGCTGTAAAGATAATTAAGGCATTGTCTCCTAATTTTAATATTGATGAGGCACCCATAGGAGGTGCTGGTTATGATGCAGATGGAGATCCATTACCACAAACTACCCTCCAAAAAGCTAAAGATGCAGATGCGATTCTGATGGGTTCGGTCGGAGATTGGAAGTACGATCAATTACCAAGAGAATTGAGACCAGAGAGGGGATTATTGCGAATAAGGTCGGAGCTTAATTTATTCGCCAATTTAAGACCTGCCATGTTGTTTGATCAGTTAGTGGATGCGTCTTCACTTAAACCTAATATTGTTTCTGGCTTAGATATCTTAATAGTACGTGAATTAACTGGGGACATTTATTTTGGCCAGCCAAGGGGAATTCATAACCTTGAAAACGGAGAACGTGAGGGTTTTAATACCATGCGTTATTCAGAGAGTGAGATCCGCAGGATAGGAAATGTTGCCTTTCAACTTGCTCAATTAAGAAATAAAAAATTATGTTCTGTAGATAAAGCCAATGTTCTTGAGGCAACAGAACTTTGGCGAGAAGTGATGGTAGATTTATCAGCAAATTATCCAGATGTATCTCTGTCGCATATGTATGTAGATAACGCGGCAATGCAATTAGTCAGGGCACCAAAACAATTTGACGTAATGGTTACAGGAAATATTTTTGGAGATATTTTATCTGATGAGGCATCCATGCTGACAGGTTCTATTGGCATGCTTCCTTCTGCATCCTTAGATATTAATAACAAAGGCTTATATGAGCCAAGTCATGGTTCGGCTCCAGATATAGCAGGTCAAGACATTGCAAACCCAATTGCCACGATTTTATCAGCAGCTATGATGTATAAATACACTTTTAAACAACCTAATGAAGCCATTAGGATCGAAGAAGCGATTGAAAAAACAATGCAACAAGGTTATCGAACTGCTGACATAATGGATGACAACTCTACGAAAATTGGATGCGAAGAGATGGGTGACCGTATTTTAGGAAATTTATAAATGAATAAGTTAAAAGTTGGTTTTGTTGGTTGGAGAGGCATGGTTGGATCAGTTCTAATGCAGCGAATGCTCGAGGAAAATGATTTTAAAAATTACACCTCTTTTTTCTTTTCAACTTCACAAGCTGGCGAAAAATGTCCTTTTGATTTTGCAGAATCAGAATATCTTATTGATGCTAATAATCTTGAGGAGCTATCGAATATGGATGTCATCCTCACATGTCAAGGAAGCCAATTTACGATAGATGTATACGACAAGTTAAAAAATCAAAACTGGGACGGGCACTGGATCGATGCAGCATCACATCTTAGAATGGAAAAAAATGCAGTTATTGTGCTTGATCCAATTAACTCAGATTTGATCGACAAATCTTACTCAGATGGTGTCAAGACATGGGTTGGTGGAAATTGTACCGTTTCGCTTATGCTGCTTGCAATACATGGATTAATTAAAGAAAACTTAGTTGAATGGGTCTCATCCATGACCTATCAGGCAGCGAGTGGTGCTGGGGCAAATAACATGAGAGAGCTCTTGTCTCAAATGGGTTATTTATTTAACTCAGTGTCTGATATGTTGGAGAATCGACAAGGATCAATTCTTGATATAGATCATAAAATAACTAGTGCAATGTTAGATAAAAATATGCCAATAAATAATTTTGGGGTTCCTCTTGCTGGTAGTGTAATTCCATGGATTGACTCAGATCTTAAAAATGGCAGCAGCAAGGAAGAGTGGAAAGGACAAAATGAGACCTTGAAAATTCTGGAATCACAATACGCACCAGTCAAGGTTGATGGATTATGTGTTCGAATTGGTACCATGAGATGTCATAGCCAAGCGTTAACGATCAAAATGAAGGAAAATTTATCAATTGAGCAGATTAATGAAAAAATTTCTGCAGGAAACCAGTGGGTAAAATTGATTACTAATGAACGAGATGCGACCATAAATCATTTATCTCCAACCAATGCATCTGGTAAGTTAGATATTTTAGTAGGTCGAATAAAAAAACTTAACCTTGATAGCAATATGATCTCTCTATTTACCATTGGGGATCAATTATTATGGGGTGCGGCTGAACCATTAAGACGAATCTTGAGTATAATATCCAACAAATGATCAGATTAATTAAATTATTTCTTTTTGCTACTGCATTCACATTTATTTTTTCAGCTCAAGCGTTGCAGCTAGGAAAAATCTCGATCAACTCGAAACAAGAACAACCTCTGAATGCTGATATTGAGGTCATTCTTACAAAAGCTGACGATGTGACTGAGTTAGTGCCGAGCATTGCCTCAAAAGAAGACTTTGAATCCCAGGGTATTGAAAGACTTCCTGTCCATGCAAACATTGATGCTAATTTTGTAAAAAACTCTGAGGGGAAGATTTACTTAAAATTAAAAAGTGATAAGCCGGTTAAAGACCCTTTCCTAGATTTGTTAATCCAGATTGATTCACCTAAGGGTAGAAATTATCGTGAATACACAGTGCTTCTTGATCCACCAGACCCGATGGATAAGATGATAAATGAAACCCTTGAAAAAGATTCTGCAAAGAAAGATAACAATAAACTTCCTGCAAAAGATTTGGCTGAAGGAAAAAAACGTGAAATTGATTCAGAAAAAAAATCCAAAGAAAATCAAGACTTAATCGAGACACAAAAAGAAGAGGTAGTAGAAGAAGAGCAAAAAACTGCTAAAAAAGAGCAGCCTAAGGAGGCAGTTAAAAACACTAAAGAAGAAGCCATTGATGATCAAGACACCGATGAGCAAAAAACAGTCAAATCTGTACCAGGTAAAACTTTGTACCAAATTGCTCGTGAAAATAGTCTATCAGGAATTACCTTAGAGCAAATGGTAGTTGGTATTTATCAAAATAACAAAAAAGCATTTGCTGAAGGAAATATTAATGGGTTGAATAAAAATCAGATTCTAACAGTACCGAATAAATCATATTTTTCAGACTTAAGTCATTTGGAAGCAAGAAAGATTTTGAAATCTCAAAATGATGAATGGAAAAAGCTGACTCAACCAAAAGCAAGTGAGAATAAATCTACAAAAAAACCAGAAAATAATAAAGAAAAAGAAAAGATTGAGAAGTTAGAGCTTAAGCTTGCTGAGGCGGAACAGAAATTAAAAGAACTGGCGGAGGGAAAGAAAAATAATTTAACACCTGATGCTGAAAATAAAAATAAACCTTCGGAGGTAAACTCTGAACAAAAAGAAGTAATAGATATCAAAGGAGACGATTTCGAAATCGAGGAGATTGTCTTAGATGAGGATGCCAAAGAAGCTAGCGATGATGTGTTCACATCCTCCATATCTGCTGATTCAGAAATTAATCAGGTTGTATTAAAAGACGATGTTAAAAATCAAAAAAATAACTTAATGATTGTATTGGTCCTTCTATTCCTAATAACTGCAGTGGCAGGAATTATTTTCTTCATCTCCAGAAAGAAGAAAAACGAAAAACCAATATTTTCATCTGAAATTAATTCCAATCAACAAACCGAACCAGATGTTATTGATAACCTGTCTCGTGAGGATAAAAACTCATTTTAATAAGTGACTCAGCTTCTCAAATTATTAGCGACCCTTATATCACTCAAGTTTATATATTACTTATCAATAACTCTTAATTTTTACCTCCTTCTTTTTTTAATATTCGTTTGTTTTATTATTAAGTACAACCCATTTATTTTTTTCTTTAAAATAAAATATTTCCTTGTAAGTATCTTTATTATCTTTCCCCTATCAGTCCCGGGGGAAATAGTGACTCAGTTTTATAATTTTTCGGTCACTTATGATGGATTTTATGCAGGACTAAAACAATCATTACTCTTAATGAACATCTTTTTAGTTGCAAAAATTTATTTAATAAAAACTCAAGAAATAGAGGTGGTAAATTCAATCATGTATTTTATCTACCCATTTAAATATGTGGGTTTGAACGTTAATAAATTGTATAAGATAATAATTTTGACTTTTAGTTATTTCAGACTGTTTTCTAGGAAAAAATTTAATTATAAAAGCCCTGTAAATTCTTTTAAAAATTTTTTATTTTCTCAAGAAAATTTGAAAGTCAGGATAGATACATTTGAACTGAATCATTATGGCTATTTTTTTGTTTTTTGTTATTTATTAGTTTTATTTATCGTATGAGAATTGCTGCAATCGTCGAATACCTAGGAACCAATTATTCTGGTTTTCAAATTCAGCCCAATCAGAACACCATACAATTGTGCATACAAAATGCTTTATCAAAGATTGCTAACCATGATGTCAAGATTGAAGCGTCAGGAAGAACGGATGCTGGTGTTCATGCACTTGGTCAAGTATTTCATTTTGATACAGAATCACAAAGGCCTTTAAGCTCCTGGAAAAAGGGAGCTAATTCTTTTTTGCCTCATGATATTTCTATCAAATGGGTCTCAGAAGTTGATGAGAATTTTCATGCACGGTTTAACGTCATAGAGAGAGAGTATCAGTACCTGCTTCACCATAATGAAACACCTTCAGCCATTTGGCATCAAAAGGCAGGTCATTATGGCTATGAAATAAACTTTAAACTTCTTGATAAAGTATTAAGAGAATTTATTGGTAAACATGACTTTAGTAGTTTCCGATCCAGTGAGTGTCAATCAAAAAAGCCAGAAAGAATTATGCATGGTGCGTGCTATCAAAAAAAAGAAAATTTTATCCTTTTTAAATTTACTGCCGATGGTTTTCTTCATCACCAAATTAGAAATATGATGAGTGTCATTCTAGATATCGTTTCAGGAAAAAAGCCATTGGATTATGTACAATATCTATTTGAGGTAAAGGATAGAACGAAGGCATCGAATACATTTTCACCAAATGGTCTTTACCTTACCAACATTAAGTATGAAAAGAAATTCAAGATAGTTGATTTAAAAAATACAATCATTATATGAATAACGTAAAAGTAAAAATATGTGGTATCACCAATTGCGATGATGCAATAAATGCTAGTAATGCAGGCGCAGATGCAATTGGTTATGTTTTTTATAAAGACAGCCCAAGATTTTGCTCGATTGAACAGGCAATCCAAATTAATCGAACACTTCCTCCTTTCATTACAAAAGTTGGATTGTTTGTGAATCCTGAAGCCGAATTTGTTCGTTCAGTAATTTCTGAAAATGTTATAGATATCATTCAATTTCACGGATCTGAAACCCCTGAGTTTTGTTCTTCATTTAAGTTTCCTTTTATTAAAGTTATTTCTGTCAAAAAAGATACAAATATTGAAAAAATATGTGATGATTTTGTTGACGCATCAGCAATTCTGCTTGATACTTTTGATACAGATCACTTTGGCGGTACAGGTAAGTCTTTTGATTGGTCCCTAATTCCAAGAAATTTAAAAAAACCAATTATAATTGCAGGGGGGTTGACGCCTGATAATGTATCAACTCTCATAAAAGAATACCAACCCTACGCGGTTGATGTAAGTGGCGGGGTAGAAAGTGAAACGAAAGGTAAAAAAAGCGAAGAGCTTATGAAACAATTTATTAAGGTTGTGAAAAATGGATAATTATAATTTCCCTGATCAAAATGGACACTTCGGCCCCTATGGAGGTACGTTTGTAGCTGAGACATTAATTGAGGCACTTGATGAACTCAAAGAAATGTATAACCAGTTTAAGGACGATAAAGAGTTCTTAAATGAATTTCATCACGACTTAAAACATTTTGTTGGCAGACCGAGCCCAATTTATTTTGCTGAGAGATTAACTCATAAAATAGGCGGTGCAAAAATTTACTTCAAAAGAGAAGACCTTAACCACACAGGTGCTCACAAAGTGAACAATACTGTTGGACAGGCTTTGTTGGCAAAAAAAATGGGTAAACCCAGGGTTATTGCTGAAACTGGGGCAGGTCAACATGGCGTGGCTACAGCCACTATTGCAGCTCGTCTTGGTCTTGAGTGCGTAGTATATATGGGCGCTGAAGACGTTAAAAGACAAAGCCCGAATGTATATAGAATGAAATTATTGGGAGCTAAAGTAGTACCTGTCGAGAGTGGATCGAAAACTCTTAAAGATGCGCTTAATGAAGCACTTAGAGACTGGGTAACAAATGTCAGCAATACTTTTTATATCATAGGTACAGTAGCTGGCCCTCATCCATATCCAATGATGGTCAGAGACTTCAATTCTGTTGTTGGAAAAGAGGCTATTGGACAAATGGATGAATTAGAGGGTAAACAACCAGACGCAGTTATTGCATGCGTTGGTGGCGGTTCAAATGCTATGGGTATTTTTTATCCATATATTCCATATAAAGAAACTAGATTGATTGGTGTTGAGGCAGCTGGACATGGTATTGAGACAGGTAAACATGCGGCTCCATTAACTGCAAATAGTCCAGTAGGAGTCCTTCATGGAAACAGAACTTACATGATGCAAAATGAAGAGGGACAAATTATAGAGACACATTCTGTATCAGCAGGTTTAGATTATCCGGGTGTTGGTCCAGAGCATTCATGGCTAAAAGATACTGGCAGAGCGGAGTATGTGGCCGTGAATGATGATGAAGCTCTGGCAGCCTTCCATAATCTTTGTAAAACAGAGGGTATTATCCCTGCACTCGAGACAAGCCATGCTATTGCTTATGCAGAAAAATTGGCCAAAGAGCTTCCTAAAGACAAAACTATTTTAGTCAACCTTTCTGGAAGAGGTGATAAAGACATCAATACAGTTGCTAACATTGCTGGTATAAAAATTTAGAATCATGAGTAGAATTTCAAAAACATTTTCATTATTAAAGTCAAATAATAAAAAAGCACTAATTCCTTTTATCACTGCTGGTGACCCATCTGTCGAAATGACAAAAAAAATTCTTCATCAACTGGTAGAGTCAGGTGCAGATATGATTGAGCTAGGTATTCCATTTTCGGATCCAATGGCTGATGGACCTGTGATTCAAAGAGCAAGCGAAAGGGCGCTCGCAAACAATGTTGGAATAAGAAAAACATTTGAAATTGCTAAAGAATTTAGAAATACTGATCAAGATACCCCTCTTATCTTAATGGGTTACGCCAATCCTATTGAGGCTATTGGGTTTGATGAATTTTTAAGATTATGTAAAGAGGCTGATGTAGATGGAATTATTACAGTCGATTATCCTCCGGAAGAGTCAAAAGAGTATGTTGGCAAGCTTAAAGAAAATGACATTGATGCCATATTTTTGTTAGCACCAACGACTGAGAAAGAAAGAATTCAACAAATCATAAAACAAGCTACTGGTTTTTTATATTATGTTTCTTTAAAGGGGGTAACTGGGGCGCAAAATATCGATATCGATCAAGTGAAACATCGTGTAGCTGAAATTAAGTCATTGACGGATTTACCAGTTGGTGTTGGTTTCGGGGTAAGGGATCCAGAAACAGCAAAAGCTGTTGCCAGCTTTTCTGACGCTATTGTCATTGGCAGCAGGATTATTCAAGAGATTGAAAAATCGAATGAAAATAATATGTTGGAAAATATTTCAAAGATTATTAAATCTATTCGCGAGGTCATTTAAATGAGTTGGTTAAAAAACGTCATTCCTCCTAAAATTAAAAGAATTGTTGGCGCAGAAAAAAAGAGAGTACCAGATGGAGTGTGGCAGAAGTGCAATTCATGCCAAACAACACTTTATAATAGTGACTTAGAAAAAAATCTTCATGTGTGTCCAAAATGCGATCACCATCATAGACTACCTGCTAGAGAGAGATTAAAGCTACTATTTGATTCCATAGGTCAGCGTGAAATTTTTACAGATATCTTACCGAAAGACCCACTTAAGTTTGTCGATTCAAAACCCTATGATGAAAAACTCAAGGAGGCTCAAGAAAAACATAAAACAGGAGATGCATTAATAGTAATTAATGGAAAAATTGAGTCTTTGAACATAACAGCAGCTGCATTTGAATTTTCTTTCATGGGAGGCTCAATGGGTTCTGTGGTTGGTGAGAAGTTTGTGCGAGCCATTGATTATGCTATTGAAAATAAGACCCCATTTATATGTTTTTCCGCCAGCGGTGGGGCAAGGATGCAAGAGGGTCTTTTTTCTTTAATGCAAATGGCTAAAACTAGCGCTGCATTGACTAAGTTAAGTAAAGAGAAAATTCCATTTATCTCAATTTTAACTGACCCAACCATGGGAGGGGTTTCTGCAAGCTTTGCAATGTTGGGTGACATTATTATTGCTGAACCTAATGCCTTAATTGGTTTCGCTGGCCCACGAGTTATTGAGCAGACTGTAAGAGAAAAATTGCCAACTGGATTTCAGAGAGCGGAATTTTTGTTAGAACATGGCGCAATTGATTTTATTGTTGATCGAAGAGAGATGAGAAAATCACTTGTTAACATAATCACCAAACTACATAAATAATTCTTGAAAGAAAAATTAAATCTCCTTCTCAGAAGTTTGGAGACTCGTCATAGTAATCCAATTGATTTGTCATTAAAAAGAGTTAAAGAATTTAAACAAAAACTCACCCTAAAACCTAAATTTAAAATCATCACTGTTGCTGGAACAAATGGAAAAGGCAGTGTATGTTTTTATATTAACCAAATTTTAAAACATACTAACTATAAAATTGGTCTATATACCTCACCTCATTTTTTTAATTTTAATGAAAGAATTGTAATCAATAATGAAAAGTGTTCCGAATCTGAAATTCTAAAATCATTGGAATATATTTTAGGTTTTGAAAATAGCGACACCCTCACTTTTTTTGAGATCACCACATTAGCGGCAATATTAATATTTGATAATCACAATATTGATGTCGCTATTCTAGAAGTGGGCTTAGGTGGAAGACTTGATGCTGTGAATGCTTTTGAACCTGATATTTCTGTGATCACTTCAATTGGATTGGATCATACTGAATTTTTAGGTGAAACATTAGAGAAAATAGCAGTTGAAAAATCAGGTGTAATGAGAGCAACTAAACCTTGTGTCATAGGGGAAGAAGATTGCATTGATATTATAAAAAAACAAGCTTCAGATATTAATTCAATCCCTTATTTTTTTAATAAAGACTTCGATAGTAGCGTTATTCCATTTGATAAAAGCATTTTAACTTATGTCCAACAAAAGAATCTTTCGTGTGCAATTTTTTCCCTCCAACAGCTTGGATTAACCGAGTTTACTTCTAATTTAAAAGAGGAATTGTTGCAGCAGAATTTTTTTGGACGGTTCAATAGAATTTCTACAACACCTGAAGTTATAATCGATGTTGCGCATAACCTTGATAGTGTTAAAAATTTAGTTCAGTCACTTATAAAGCTAGGTAATAAAAAAACCTATTTTGTATTTTCAATACTAAAAGATAAAGATTTATCATTAATTATTCAATTATTTGAAAAATTTCCTTATCAGTCCGAATGGTTGGTTTCAGAATTGAATAATCCTAGAGCACAAAAATTATCTTTTATTAAACAAAACCTTGAGAAAAATAATTTTAATTTTGAATCTTCAGATTCTATTAAAAAAGCTTATGAATTAGCATTAAATAAGGCTGCAAATAATGATAGAATTGTCGTGTTCGGAAGTTTTTATGTAATCAGTGAGATTTTTGAGGGTAATTATGCCGAGTAATGAAGATCCTTTCTCAGAAGCGATTCAGCTTAAAAAAGCAAAAAAAAGATTGTTAGGCGCCTTAATAATACTGATTGGTTTACTTATCTTATCGTATTTTTTTCTTGAAGACCGCTCATTAACTCATAACCAAAACATCAAGATATCGTTTATTGATGAAAGTGATAGTTCCATCAATAACAGTATTGATCAGTCATCAGAAAATTTTGAAGTGGATAGTTTTTTTATCCAAGTTGGTATTTTTTCAGATAAAGAAAAAACTTTAAATCTTTTATCATCCATACAATCTTTTGGCATCGATTGCACCCTGGAGACTGTTGAATTAGATGGAAAAAAAATGTTTCGGGTTAAAACAGGGATTTTCGAGTCTTACACTGAGGCAGAAAGTGCGCTAGAAATTTTAAAATCTAATAAATTTAGCGGGATTATAAAAAAATATAATTCATGAGCCCATTTGATTATTTTATCTTAACGGTTTTAATCGTATCCTCAATTTATGGTGTGTACCGTGGATTAATTAAAGAGGTCTTATCCCTTACAGGTTTAGTGTTATCTTTTTACTTAGCATCTAATTTTGATAACTCACTCGCCAACCTTGTTCCAATAGAAAATAAGTCTGATTTCTTAATTATCTCGGCTTTTATTTTGATATTTGTTTCTACTTTAATATTAACCTCATTATTAATAAAAATAATTAGTAAAGTTCTAAAGTTTGCCGGTCTTTCCATTTTGAATAGATTTTTTGGTTTTATCTTTGGTATGGCAAGAGGTTTGGTGGTAGTTTTGGTAATCCTTTATTTAAATCAACTTATTCCTTTTATAAATTTAATAGACCCTACAGAGTCCACGCTCATACCTTTTTTAGATCCTATTTTTTCAATTGTTTTGGAGTATTTACCAAATTATCAGTCTACCCATGTAGAATATGACTATGCAATCATAACGGAGGAGCTCATCTAATGTGTGGAGTCATTGGAATTGTTTCTAATAACCCTGTCAATCAGATGCTATATGATGGACTTTTAGTATTGCAGCATAGAGGTCAAGATGCCGCCGGAATTGTTACCACAGACGGCAATAGATTTTACATGCATAAAAATAATGGCCTCGTAAAAGACGTATTTCAAACCCGACATATGAGAAATTTGATTGGAAATGCAGGAATAGCTCATGTTAGGTATCCGACGGCTGGATCTTCTTCCGCAGCTGAAGCTCAACCATTCTATGTAAACTCACCCTACGGCATTGTTCTTGGTCATAATGGTAATTTAACTAACTCTAGCAAGCTAAAACAAGATATGTTTAAACAAGATTTAAGACATATCAATACTAACTCTGACTCAGAGGTTCTCATAAACGTATTGGCTCATGAGCTTGTTGATTCATCTAAAAAAAGCGTGCTAACAACGGATATGATATTTGATGCTGTAACCTCTCTTTATAGCAGATGTAGTGGCGCTTTTGCGGTGGTATCCATGATTGCTAACTTTGGCTTACTTGCTTTTAGAGATCCTCATGGAATTAGACCTTTGGTTATCGGTAAAAGAGAAATGGGCGATGGCCCAGAATACATTGTTGCTTCAGAGAGTGTGGCTTTAGATGTATTAGGTTTTGAGTTATTGAGAGACGTAGAACCGGGAGAGGCAATATTTATTGATCTAAATGGAAACTTTTATTCAAAAAAATGTGTGAGTGATAATAGAGTTAGCCCTTGTATATTTGAGTATGTATACCTGGCAAGACCTGATTCAGTAATCGATGGGGTTTCTGTTTACCAAACTCGTCTAAATATGGGGGAAACATTAGCAGAAAAAATTAAATCTGTTCTTAAAGATGAAAAGATTGATGTAGTGATCCCAATTCCTGACACCAGTAGACCTACAGCTTTGCAAGTTGCGCAAAAGTTAAAAACAGATTTTAAAGAAGGGTTTGTTAAGAATAGATACATAGGTCGAACATTTATCATGCCTGGTCAGGCGACAAGAAAAAAATCAGTCAGACAAAAATTAAATCCAATTGCAATCGAATTCAAAGGAAAAAGTGTGCTGCTGATCGATGATTCAATCGTCAGAGGAACCACATCAAAAGAAATTGTTGAAATGGCTCGCGACGCCGGTGCAAAGAAAGTTTTTCTGGCCTCCGCTGCGCCACCTGTAAAATTTCCAAATGTGTATGGGATTGACATGCCATCTCGAAATGAACTAATTGCTTTCGATAAATCAGAGGCTGAGATCTGTGAGGAAATTGGTGCTGATGGTGTGATATATCAAGAGTTAGATGCTCTAAAAAAGAACGTGACCAAAGAAAATAAACAATTGACTGAGTTTGATGCATCTTGTTTTGATGGTCGTTACGTCACGGATGACATTGATGAAAATTATCTTAATTTGATTGAGTCAGTAAGGGCAGATTCATCAGCCAGCTTTAAACCAAAAAACTCAATTACCCAACTTGATTTAAATTTAATCACCAATCAAGATAGTGATGACGTCGACGAGGTTCTTGAGCTTTAGTTGACCGACTCAATTTTTTTTTAGATAATGACATCGCGTCGATTTGCACCAGCTTGCTAGCGCAAACATAATTTAGCTAAACTGAGGAATTCTGTTAAACAGAGTTATGAAAAATAAAAATAAAAATTTTGAAACTGATGCGGTACGAGCAGGAATTGAACGATCTCAGTTTGGAGAACATTCTGAGGGACTATTTCTTACATCAAGTTTTGTTTTCAAGAATGCACAAGAGGCAGCAAAACGTTTTTCTGGTGAGGAGCCAGGGAATGTCTACAGTCGATTTACCAATCCAACAGTAAAAGCTTTTGAAGAAAGGCTAGCATCACTTGAAGGTGCAGAGCAATGTATTGCAACGTCCTCTGGAATGTCTGCAATTCTGGCTACATTTATGGCCCTTTGTAAACCTGGAGATCATGTGGTTGTATCCAAAAGTATATTTGGTACTTCTGTTCAATTGTTCAATAATTTTTTAGCTAAGTGGGGACTAAATATTAGCTTTGTTGATCTACCTGATTTAAATGCTTGGGAAGCAGCAACTACTAAAAATACTAAATTTTATTTTTTAGAAACCCCGTCAAATCCATTAACAGAAATTGTAGACTTAAAAAAGTTATCTCAATTGGCTAAATCAAAAAAAGTTAAATTAATTGTTGATAATTGTTTTTGTACACCAGCTTTACAAAAACCGATTGATCACGGTGCAGACATTATTATCCATTCAGCAACAAAGTATTTAGATGGTCAGGGAAGATGTTTGGGCGGTGCTGTTCTTGGTAAAAAAAGACTAATGAATGAGATTTATACTTTTTTAAGAAATTCAGGAGTTACTCTCAGCCCTTTTAATGCATGGGTATTTTTAAAAGGCTTAGAAACATTAAAAATTAGAATGGCCCAACAATCTGATAATGCAATCAAACTGGCAACTTATCTTGAAAAAAATAAAAACATTTCAAAAGTTTATTATCCTGGTCTAAAAAGTCATCCACAATATAACACTGCCATAGCACAACAATCCACCGGTGGTGCTGTTTTATCTTTTGTTGTAAAAGGTGGACAAAAGGCTGCATGGCAAATCATCAATAAAACAAAGTTAATGTCCATCACAGCTAATTTAGGTGATACAAAAACGACAATTACTCATCCAGCAACAACGACTCATTCTCGCTTAACTCAAGAACAAAGAGATGATGCGGGGATAGATGATGGTTTAGTTCGTATTGCTGTTGGGCTAGAACACATTGATGACATTATTGCTGATTTAAACATCTAAAAAACCTTTATTCTAAAGGCTAATAACCCCCTATAAATGAGCACAGCCGTGCTAAAATGTAATGGAATAACAAACTAATTTTTCAGTCAATATTATGAATCAATTTGCCAAAGAAACTTTACCTGTAAGCCTTGAAGATGAAATGAAAAAATCTTATCTCGATTACGCCATGAGCGTTATCGTTGGAAGGGCACTTCCTGATGTTCGAGATGGATTAAAACCTGTTCATAGGCGTGTCTTGTATGCAATGCACGAACTCAGTAATAGCTACAACCGACCCTATAAAAAGTCTGCAAGAATTGTTGGTGATGTGATTGGTAAATACCACCCACATGGTGATACAGCCGCATACGACACTATCGTTAGGATGGCACAAGACTTTAGCTTGAGATACATGCTCGTCGACGGTCAAGGTAACTTTGGTTCCATTGATGGCGACAATGCAGCGGCTATGCGATATACAGAAATTAGGATGTCTAAGATATCACACGAACTGCTTGCGGATATTGACAAAGATACTGTGGATTTTGGGCCAAACTATGATGGATCAGAAAATGAACCATTAATTATGCCCACCAGAATACCAAATCTACTGATTAATGGTAGTTCTGGCATTGCTGTTGGGATGGCAACTAATATTCCCCCTCATAATTTGACTGAAGTGATCAATGCTTGCGTTGAAATTCTTGATAACCCAAACATATCAATTGATGAGCTTCTGAACTTTATCCCTGGTCCAGACTTTCCAACGGCAGGCATTATTCATGGAAATTCAGGAATTAAGGAGGGATATCGAACTGGACGTGGCAGAGTGGTAATGCGGGCCAGAACTCATTTTGAAGAAACTGATAAGGGTAAGAGAGAGGCAATCATTATTGATGAGCTTCCTTATCAAGTGAATAAGAAAAACTTACTCGAGAAAATTGCGGAATTAGTCAATGATAAAAAACTTGAAGGAATTTCTGATTTAAGAGATGAATCAGACAAATCAGGAATGAGAGTTGTTATTGAATTAAAAAGAGGTGAAATACCTGATGTTGTTTTAAATAATCTTTATAAACAAACTCAATTACAAGATTCGTTTGGAATTAACATGGTGGCATTAATTGATGGTCAACCGAAGCTGTTAAATCTAAAACAAGTCCTAGATGCTTTTTTAAATCATAGGCGAGAAGTCATTACAAGAAGAACTGTTTTTGAATTAAGAAAGGCTAGAGAAAGAGGGCATATTCTTGAGGGTTTAGCGGTAGCATTAGAGAACGTTGATGAGATGATTAAGATAATTAAATCATCCCCATCTCCAGTAGAAGCAAAGACTGAATTAATGCAAAGAGAGTGGAAATCAACCGTTGTATCGTCAATGCTGAAGAAAGGTGATGCCACACAATACAGGCCAGAGGGTTTATTGTCAGTTTATGGCTTAAAAGAAAATGGCTATAAGTTATCTGACATTCAGGCACAAGAAATTCTGCAAATGAGACTGCAAAGATTGACTGGTCTTGAACAAGATAAGATTGTTAACGAATATAAAGAAATAATGGACGTTATTGCCGATTTAATAGATATTCTTAACAAGCCAGATCGAGTAACTACTATTATAAAAACTGAGCTTGAAGAAATTAAAGATGCATATGGAGATGACAGGCGAAGTGAGATAGTTGAAAATGCAGAGGATTTGTCAATCGAGGATCTGATTGCACCTCAAGACATGGTCGTGACTTTATCGCATACTGGGTATATTAAAGCTCAAGCACTTGATGATTATCGTGCTCAAAAACGAGGTGGTCGTGGTAAGCAAGCTACGGCAACAAAAGATGATGATTTTATAGATCAGATGTTTGTTGCGAATTCCCACGATAATATTTTATGTTTTTCAAGTCGCGGACAAGTCTATTGGTTGAAGGTTTATGAAGTTCCTCAAGGAAGCAGAGTCAGTCGTGGTAAACCAATAGTGAACTTATTCCCACTTATGCCCGGTGAAAAAATTAATGCAATATTAACGGTCAAGGAATTTGTTGATAATGAATACATCTTCATGGCGACCGCTAAAGGTACTGTTAAAAAAACACCTCTATCAGATTTCTCTAATCCAAGAAAATCAGGAATTATTGCCATTAAGCTGGACAATGGGGATTATTTGATTGGTGCTGGAATAACCAAGGGTGAAAACGATGTTGTTTTAGTATCTAATCACGGTAAAGCAGTGTGGTTTGGTGAATCTGATGTTAGAAGTATGGGAAGAAACGCCAGGGGTGTAAGAGGTATGAAGCTGACTGATGGTGGTGAAGTACTATCATTGTTAATTGCGGAAAATGATGCACAGTCTGTTATGGTGGCAACAGAAAATGGCTATGGAAAAAGAACACAGCTGTCAGAATTTAGAAGATCTGGAAGAGGGACACAAGGCGTTAAAGCAATCCAAGTGAGTGATAGAAATGGCCAGGTGGTGGGTGCAAAACTTGTGGGTGATCATGATGAATTAATGTTGATTACGACCGGTGGAGTGTTAATTAGAACTAGAGTAAGTGAAATTCGTGAGCTTGGTCGCGCCACTCAAGGAGTTACCCTTATTAATCTTGGTGATGATGAGAAGTTGAGAGGTTTGGAGAAGGTAGCTGAAAGCGAACATCATGATGAAGAGGATGGGGATATAGATTCGTGAGTCATCAAAGTTTAGCAAAGAATCCATGTAAATTTAATTTTTCGGCTGGACCTTCAATGTTGCCATCAGAGGTCATGAAAAAGGCTTCTGCTGAATTCCTTAATTGGAATAACACAGGCATGTCTGTTATGGAAATGTCTCATCGTGGCAAAGAGTACATGTCTATTTTTCGAAAAACTGAACAGGATTTAAGAAAAGTTTTTCAAGTACCAAAAAATTACCATATCTTATTTTTACAAGGTGGAGCAATCACTCAAAATTTTATGGTACCAATGAATTTGTTAAATAACGGGACCGCATCTTATGTGGTGTCTGGGTATTGGTCCAAAAGAACTTACAATGATGCACTTGCCTTTCAGAATATTAATTTAGCCGCATCTTCAGAATCTGAAGAATATGCGTCACCACCAGAATTTTGTGATTGGAATTTCTCACATAATGATAGTTACGTGCATTTTTGTCAAAACGAAACAATTCATGGGGTTGAGTATTTTAATACCCCAAGTATTGATGTTCCTCTAGTAGTTGATATGTCCTCAACAATTTTGTCTAGACAGGTTGATATATCAAAATATGGAGTCATTTATGCTGGGGCACAAAAAAATATAGGACCATCTGGCTTAACGATTTTAATCGTTCGAGATGACTTGCTTGAGCGTTCAAGAATAGATACTCCAACGACTTATAATTGGAAGATTCAGTCAGAAAATGATTCAATGATTAATACTCCGACAACTTATAGTATTTATATGGCAGGCTTGGTGTTTGAATGGCTAATGAGTTGTGGTGGTCTGAGTGAAATCGAAAAATTAAACATTAAAAAATCAAAATTACTTTATGATTACATTGATAACTCTGATTTTTATTATAATGAAATTAATAATGATTATAGATCAAGAATGAATGTTCCTTTCAGAATCAGGGATGATGAATTAACCATGAAATTTGTAGAGGAGGCAGAATCTGCTGGCCTATATCAGTTAAAAGGCCATCGATTGGTGGGGGGTCTTAGAGCTTCTATTTACAATGCTATGCCAATTGAAGGAATTGAAGAATTATTAAACTTTATGAATGATTTTGAGAAAAATAACAAATGAGCAATCTGGATAAATTAAGAATCTCGATTGATAATTTAGATAAAAAAATATTAGAGCTTGTTTCTAAGCGAGCTGACTGCGCAAAAAAAATTGGTACCTTAAAGAAAGATGGCGTTATATATAAGCCTGAGCGTGAAGCACAAATTTATAGGAAGCTGATTGAAGAAAATAAAGGACCATTATCCTCGGAATCGATTCGTTCAATTTTCTCATCAATTATTTCAAGCTGCAGGGCACTAGAAAAAAAATTGGCAGTGAGTTTTTTAGGTCCTCAGGGCACATTTAGTGAAGAGGCTGCTATTAAAAGATTTGGTAATAATATTCATTTTGTTCCAGCAGCAAGTATCGATGAAGTATTTAGCAATGTGCAGTCAAATGAGAGTCAGTATGGAGTTGTTCCGGTAGAAAATTCTACTGAAGGCGCGGTTAGCCGAACACTTGATCTTCTTCTTAGCTCTGATCTTAAAATTTGTGGCGAAGTAATTTTGCCTATTCACCATAATTTGATGGCTTCAGTAAGTAATTTAAAGTCTATTAAAAAAGTATATTCTCACGGTCAATCTCTTGCTCAGTGTCATAACTGGTTGATGAATCATTTACCAAATGTGGAAACTCAAGCAGTGTTAAGTAATTCCGAAGGTGTCAGGTTGGCTAAAAAGGAAAAGGGAAGCGCAGCGATTGCTAGCGAGAGAGCAGCAAATTTATATAAATTAAAAGTTATTCGTGAAAATATTGAAGATGAAAAAACAAATACTACAAGATTTCTTATCTTATCTTCACAGGATACGAAGAAAAGCGGTGACGATAAAACCTCCATCGTTGTTGCAACAAAAAATAAACCAGGTGCCATAGCAGATCTAGTTCAACCTTTCGCAAAAAATAAAGTAAGCATGACCAAATTAGAATCAAGACCTGCAAAAATTGGTATGTGGGAGTATGTTTTCTTTATTGATTTAGATGGTCATCATGATGATCCCAAGATAAAGAAATCCTTGGCTGAAGTGGAATCAAAAGCAAGCTTTTTAAAGCATCTTGGTTCCTACCCAAAATATTAAAATTTTCATCTAATGACAATACAGTTTTTAAAAAATCTAGATAATATTGAACCGTATGTTGGAGGTATGCCAATTGAGGAGCTGTCCAGAAAAATTGGGATTCCAGAAGATAAAATTATTAAATTAGCTTCCAATGAAAATCCTTACGGCATCTCTCCTGTTGTAAAAAAAGCGCTAGCGAAATTTAATGAGTATGAGCTATATCCTGATGGATCTGGTTATAACTTAATTCATAAGATTTCAGAGCATTTCGAGCTTGAAACAAGTCAGATTGTAATTGGCAATGGATCAAATGATATTTTAGAGCTTGCTGCTCGTATAGTTTTAGATCAAGATTCAGAAGTAATTTTTTCTGAACATGCCTTTGCGGTCTATGGATTAGTTACAAAAGCTATTGGGGCAAGTGAGGTGACTGTGCCTGCTATTGATTACGCTCATGATCTTGATGGTTTTCTCAAAAAAATTACATCTAAAACAAAATTAATATTTGTAGCAAACCCCAATAACCCGACAGGAACCCTAATAGATAAGGTATTGTTGCTTAACTTCTTGGAAAAAGTACCAGACCATATTCTAGTTGTATTGGATGAAGCTTATGAAGAATATTTAGATGAAAATCAAAGATCAGATTCGTTTAAATGGTTAAATAAATTTAAAAATTTATTGATAAGTAGAAGTTTTTCGAAAGCTTACGGATTAGCGTCTCTTAGGGTTGGTTTTGGAGCTGCCTCAAAAGAAATCATTGCCAAGATTAATCAGATTAGGCAACCATTTAATGTTAATTCAATTGCTCAAATGGCTGCTTTATTATCTCTATCGGATATTGAATTTGTTAAAGAAGGCGCAAGAAAAAATAGAGAACAAAAAAAATATTTAGAGAATAGTTTTGATAACCTTGGTATTGAATACATTAAAAGCTATGGAAATTTTATAAGCTTTTCACTGAAGAGTGATGAAAATGCGCGTGGTTGTTATGATTATTTATTAAATAAAGGTATCATATTACGGCCAATTGCCAATTACGGTATGCCAGAATTCTTAAGAGTCAGCATAGGCACAGAAGATGAGAATAAAATATTTATTAATTGTTTAACTGAATTTATGGGAAAGATTAAATGATAATTGTGATGGATAAATCTGCCACTCAAGAGCAGATTGATAATGTTATCGATAAGATTAAAGACAAAGGTCTAGACGCATCTGTATCAAAGGGTATTGAGAAAACTGTTATCGGCGCTATTGGTGATGAACGCATTCTTGATCCAGAATTACTTGAGTCACTTCCTGGGGTTCAGCAAGCTTTACACATCGTAAAGCCATATAAAATTGTCGCTAGAGAATGGCATAATGAAGACACAATAGTAAATATCAATGGCCACCTACTTGGTGGTGAAAACATACAAATTATTTCTGGTCCATGTTCGGTAGAAACACCTTCACAAATGGCTGCCGCTGCAAAAGCGGTGAAAGCTGCTGGCGTGCGTTTGATGAGGGGAGGCGCATTTAAGCCTAGAACAAGCCCTTATTCTTTTCAGGGAATAGGATTTGAAGGTTTGGATATGTTTAAAGAAGCAGCCAGTGCTCAAGATCTTCCTATAGTGACTGAACTTCTAGATGTAAGACATCTGGATACCTTCCTTGAAAAAGGGGTTGATGTCATTCAAATCGGTACACGCAATATGCAAAATTTTGAGCTTCTGAAAGAGGTTGGAAAAGTACATGTCCCCGTTATATTAAAACGTGGATTGTCTGCAACTATATCTGAGTGGCTCATGGCTGCTGAATACATTGCCTCAGGAGGTAATCACAATATTATTTTCTGTGAGCGAGGTATCAGAACTTTTGAGACATCCTATAGAAATGTAATGGATGTAACTGCAGTCCCTGTATTGAAACGTGAAACTCATTTACCAGTAATTATTGATCCATCCCATGCTGGTGGAAAAGCATGGATGGTTCCATCACTTGCCAGAGCAGCAATAGCTGCTGGAGCGGATGGGTTGTTGGTTGAAATGCATCCTACTCCCTGTGAGGCATGGTGTGATGCTGATCAAGCAATTGACCCAAGTGAGTTAAAAACATTAATGTCTGAATTAACTCAAATTGCGTCCATATTAAATAGAAAAATCTAATCTGATCTCATGAATTCCATGAGTTTTTTTTGCATATTTATGCCTAAGTTTTAAATCAAATATACCTCATACTTTTCACTTAATTTTTTAAGGGTATTGTATGCATATAAGAGTTCTAGGTTCTGGTGCTGGAGGAGGTTTTCCTCAGTGGAATTGTAATTGCGAAAATTGTAAAGGTTTAAGGCAGCACAACATAAAATCTTCTGCTCGAACACAGTCATCGATTACTGTGAGTAGTAATGGTGAAGATTGGATTCTTTTTAATGCATCTCCAGATATCCGTGCTCAAATTGAGTCATTTCCACCTCTTCAACCAGCAAGAAAAGTGAGAGATACTGGAATTGCTTCAATAATTATTTGTGATGGACAAATTGATCACACAACGGGATTATTAATTCTAAGAGAACATGATAAACCGTGGGATATATATTGCACAAAGTCTGTCCACGAGGATATGACCACTGGTTTTCCAATCTTTAATATTTTAGGTCACTTTAGAGGAGTTAACTGGCATGAAGTTAAAACTGATTTGAAGCCTTTTGAAATTCCTAAAGCTGATGATCTAGAATTTACTGCAGTCCCACTAAAAAGTGAAGCGCCACCATACTCACCACACAGACACAATACAGTCCCCGGAGATAATGTCGGTTACCGTGTTTTAGATAAAAAAACAGGTAAAAATTTATTTTATGCTCCAGGCCTTGGGGTGATTGAAGACCATGTATATGATTTCATGAAAAATGCTGATGTTATTCTTGTAGATGGAACTGTTTGGACAAACGATGAGATGTCCCGCTTTGGAATAAATGATAAGTTAGCCAGTGAAATGGGTCATTTAGATCAATCCAGCAAAGGTGGAATTATCGATACGCTCACCTCGCTTGAAAAGCCAAGAAAAATATTGATTCATATTAATAACACAAATCCAATCCTTCGCGAGGACTCTCCTGAGAGACAAGTTTTGAATTCTCACGGTATTGAAGTGTCCTATGATGGTATGGATATAATTATCTAGATATACAAGAAAGGTTTTAAATGGAAGCACCATGGAGTAGAGAAGAGTTCGAACAAAAGCTTAGGACTAAGGGACAGGGTTATCATATTTACCATCCATTTCACGTTGCCATGTATGAGGGCAAACTAAGTAAAGAACAGTTACAAGCATGGGTATTAAATCGCTTTTATTATCAGATCAGCATCCCCTTAAAGGATGCAGCAATATTATCAAACTGTCCTGATGTTGAAGCTCGTAAACAATGGATAGTCCGAATCACAGATCATGATGGAACAATGGAAAATGCTTATGGTGGCATTGAAGCCTGGGTCGAACTAGGCAGTGCTGTTGGACTATCTAGAGAAGATGTGGTGTCACTCAAGCATGTCTCCCCAGGCGTAAAATTTGCTGTTGATGCTTATGTTAATTTTTGCAAACAACGCTCTTGGCAAGAATCGATGTGTTCTTCATTGACTGAGTTATTTGCACCTCATATCCATCAGCAAAGAATTAGTTCATGGCCAGAAATGTATCCATGGATTGATGAGTCTGGTTTAAAGTATTTCAAAAAAAGATTAACAGAAGCAAGACGAGATGTTGAGCAAGGCTTAAATGTAACTTTGGATTATTTTAGCCAATCACGAGAAATGCAAGAGAAGGCTTTAGATATTCTTCAGTTTAAATTAAATATTTTATGGGTAATTGCAGACTCAATCATGCTCCAGTCATCAGAAATCACTATGGATGGCAGAGAGTATCTCAAACAACCGGTATATTGATATGACACAAAAAATTGAATTATCAGATATATATAAAATAGCACCACACCACAGATTCCAATGGGAAGAAGCACAAAATTGTTATGTTATTTTATTCCCTGAAGGAATGATTAAGCTCAATCCCAGTGCTGGTGAAATTTTAAATCTTGTTGACGGTAAAAATAGCGTAGAAAATGTAGTAACTTTATTAAAAGAAAAGTTTAAAGATGCTGGCGACATTGAAAAAGATATTATTTCGATGTTTGAATTTGCTCTTAACAAAGCTTGGATTTCTAAGGAATAATAATGACAACTCTCAATAATGGCGTTGAAGCAAACATTACTCAAACTCAACCGTTATGGTTATTAGCGGAAATTACATATCGGTGCCCACTCCATTGTGCATTTTGCTACAACCCAACAGATTATGCAGATCATACAAAAAATGAGTTGAATACTGATGAGTGGATTAAAGTACTTAGAGATGCCAGAAAAATGGGAGCTTTACAGCTTGGTATTTCGGGTGGCGAACCTCTTTTAAGAGACGATATTGAGGATATCGTGACTGAAGCTAATCAATTAGGATACTATTCTAATCTAATCACTTCTGGCGTTGGTTTAACAGAAAAGAGAATCGATGCCTTTAAGGCAGGTGGTTTAGACCATATTCAGTTATCGATGCACGACATTACCGAAGAGATTTCTAATTTTGTTACTGATACGAAAACTTTTAAATTAAAACAAAAAGTTGCTGCGATGATTAAAGACCGTGGCTATCCGATGGTCCTTAATGTTGTTATTCATCGCTATAACATCGGCCATATCAAGGAAATCTTAGAGATGGCTGAGAAGCTTGGTGCAGATTATGTTGAATTAGCCAATACACAGTATTACGGCTGGTCGCTTATTAACAGAAATCAGTTAATGCCTACGAAAGAACAGATCGATGAGGCTGAAAAAATTACCAATGAGTTTAGAGAATACATCGGCAACAAGATGAAAATCTTTTTTGTTGTTCCTGATTACTATGCTGAAAGACCAAAAAAATGTATGAATGGATGGGGTGAGGTATTTATGATTGTGACAGCTAATGGCGATGTGCTTCCATGTCACTCTGCTAGAGTCCTGCCTAACATTGACTTCCCAAATGTTAAAAATGATCAGCTCAACGAGATTTGGTATGATTCTTCTGCATTTAACAAGTATCGCGGGGATGATTGGATGAAAGAACCTTGCCGATCATGCTCTGAAAAAGAAAATGATTTAGGCGGTTGTCGATGCCAAGCTTACTTACTATCTGGTGATGCCGAAGGTGCTGATCCGATATGTACAAAATCACCTCATAGACATCTAATTGATCAAGCCCTTGAGGATTCAAAAAATGAAATACTTCAGGCGCAACCAATTATTTTTAGAACCGATAAGAATTCAAAAGAGTTAATTCAAGGAGAGCATAAAGAAAGACTAAAAGATTTTAAAGCCATGCCATAAGCTTTATAATGAATTATGTTTTTCCTTAATCCAAGAATTCTCATTCTAGCATCCTTAACTGCGCTAGCACCTTTTGCAATTGATACTTATCTTCCAGCCTTCGAGGTTATGGAAAATGACCTTGCAACAAATTCTAACTTTATCCAACAAACACTCACTTTTTATTTAGTGCCTTATACCATCATGACGATTTTTCATGGAGCCATATCTGACTCGATTGGAAGAATTAAGACAATTAAATATGGCATGTCACTATTTATTCTTGGTTCAATTGGATGTGTATTTGCAACCAATATCGAGATGCTCTGGATAAGCAGATTAATTCAGGGGGTAGGTGCCGGAGCCGGTAATGTAGTGGCTCGAGCAATGGTAAGAGATCTTTACAGTGGCGCAACTGCGCAAAAAGTAATGGCAACAATTCAAATCATTTTTGGGATTGCTCCTGCTATCGCACCAATGGTCGGGGGCTTGTTGTTAGGAATAAGCTGGCAAGCTATTTTTATTTTTTTGATAATTTACTCAGTTCTAATAACTATTTTTTCAGTTAACTTTCTGCCAGAAACAATTAGTAAGCAGAATCAACTCCCTTTTAATTTTGAATCTGTTTTAAGTAGGTACAGAGATTTATTGAATGATAACAACTATATTTTTTTAATCCTCGCTGTTTCATTCAATTTTTCTGCTTTCTTCCTCTATGTATTATCAAGCCCAATCTTTTTGATGCAGCATTTAAATCTTAGCTCATCACAATTTGGATACCTATTTATTCCGACGGTGACTGGGATGATACTGGGATCTTTTATTTCAAAAAAAACAGCAGGCATCATTAGTCCAGCAAAAATGTTAAAAATAGCTTATTTGTGGATGTTATTAATTACATCTATTAATTTGATTTTCTGTTTATTTTTCCCAAGTATTATATTTGTCAATATTGGGTTGATTGCTTTTTACAATATAGGTATGGCGGCTGCAATGCCACTAATTTCAATAAAAGCATTAGATTGTTTCCCAAAGGCGAGGGGAACTGCCGCATCCGGTCAGGCTTTTAGTCAGATGTTGGTTTCGTCAGTTGTTGCAGGACTAATAATACCAATAATATGGGGATCTTTAGCCACCTTGGCTATTGGTATGTTGGTAATTTTCTCTTTAGGATTGGTAGCAATTACAAAAACTCAGGCATGGAAGGATGAGGAATTACTCCTCGATGAGTAATTCCCTTTTACCTTCTTTTCCATTAAAAGAATCAGCATCGGGAAGGGGATCTTTTCTTTCAGAGATAATCGGCCAAACCTTTGCTAATTTTGCATTTATTTCAATAAAATCAAGTTGATCTTCGGGTACGTCATCCTCTGCAAAAATAGCTTCCGCAGGGCATTCAGCAACACATAAAGTGCAATCTATACATTCTTCCGGGTCAATTGCTAGAAAGTTTGGACCTTCTACAAAACAATCAACAGGGCAAACATCTACACAATCCGTATATTTACACTGAATACAATTTTCTGTTACTACGTAAGTCATAATTTTCCTTTAATTAATATTGTTTATCATTCCAGCTGCAACTGTATGATTGGTGCTGTCATCAACGATTATAAATGATCCTGTTTTTCTGTTATCAAAATAATTATCGGACATGATAGGTTGAGCTAAAGCAATCCTTATGTTGGCAATATCATTTGTCTCAATTTTGTCAGCCTCAATTGAGGATAAAGTATTAACATCTATTTTATCAAATATTGATGATATTTTCGCCTTTGCGATTTTGCTCGTATGCATTATTTTATAAACTCTGCCTTGGTTTAATGGCTCTTCAGATAACCAACAGATGGTCGCATTAAAGTCTTTGGTTATCGAAGGAGTATTTGTCAATTCGGTTAACATATCACCTCTTGATATATCAATTTCATCATTCAGCAAAATTGAAACAGATTGTGGTGAGATAGCCTCATTTATCTCTTGATCTCCAATATAAATTGCTTTGATGGTTGATTCTTGGTTGCTTGGAAGGGATTTGATTTTGTCACCTACCTTAATTCTTCCTGATTCAATGCGTCCCATAAAACTTCTGAAATCATGTAATTCCTTGTTTTCTGAATCTCTTGGCCTGCAAACATATTGAACAGGATACCTAAATGCAAGATTACTATTTGTTGATTGTGAATCTGCGTTCTCTAATATTTCAAGGAGCGTATCTCCCTGATACCAATTCATATTGTTTAATCTTTCAACAACCATGTCTCCGTTAAGAGCTGACATGGGGATAAAGTTTATAGTGAACTGATTATTTTCATTAACAGATATTGCGTCGAATAAAGCTTTATACTCTTTCACTATAGAATTGAAAGTTTCTTGATCGTAATTGACGAGATCCATTTTGTTTACAGCAACTACAAATTGATTAATGCCTAAAAGTTTTGATAGGTATGTATGTCTCTTGGTTTGAGTAAGAATACCTTTTCTTGCATCAATCAGAATAATTGCGGCCTGAGCTGTTGAGGCTGCCGTCACCATATTTCTTGTGTATTGCTCATGCCCTGGTGAATCAGCAATGATATATTTTCTTGTGGGTGTTGAAAAATAGCGATACGCAACATCGATGGTAATCCCTTGCTCACGCTCTGCTTGCAGGCCATCTGTCAGAAGGGATAGATCAACCGCGCTCAAACCTCGTTTATGAGATGTCTTTTCAATTTGATTTAAAGTGTCAGATAAAATAGTTTTTGAGTCGTACAGTAGTCGACCAATAAGCGTACTCTTTCCATCATCCACACTCCCACAGGTAATAAACCTTAATAAAGAATCTGTTTTATCCATCAAAAATACCCTTCTTTTTTTCTTTGTTCCATTGACGCTTCAGACATTTGGTCATCTAAACGAGTCGCACCTCTTTCTGAAATTCTTGTTTCAGCTGTTTCAATAATAATTTTTTGTACATCATCAGCATGACTCTCTACCGGAGCGGTACAAGTAATATCACCAACTGTCCTAAATCTCACCATTATATTTTCTACAATCTCACCATCTTTAGGGGGCGTCACTTCAGTAACAGGGACTATTGCACCATTGCGTCGAATAATATCCCTTTTGTGAGCGAAATAGATAGAAGGAAGCTCTAATTGCTCTCTTTCAATATATTGCCATACATCCATTTCTGTCCAGTTTGAGATTGGAAATGCTCTAATATTTTCTCCTTTATGAGTCATCGCATTGTAAAGATCCCAAAGTTCAGGCCTTTGGTTTTTTGGATCCCATTGTCCAAAACTATCTCGAAAACTCATGATCCTTTCTTTTGCTCGTGCCTTTTCTTCATCTCTTCTAGCACCACCAATGCAGCAGTCAAATTCAAATTCATCAATAGCCTCCAACAATGTGATGGATTGATACTTATTTCTAGGCTCTAATTCATAATTTAGCTTCACCGTACCTCTTGCCATCGAATCTTCAACTGATCTTACAATCAAGCGTTCATTCAGTTCTGTAACTTTTCTATCTCGAAAATCTATGACTTCCTGATAATTGTGACCGGTATCAATATGCATTAATGGAAATGGAAACTTTCCTGGCCTGAAAGCCTTCTCGGCGATTCTTAATAAACATAAAGAATCTTTTCCCCCAGAAAACAAAAGAACTGGATTGCTGCATTGTCCAGCAACCTCTCGCATAATATGGATGGCTTCTGCTTCAAGCCAGTCTAAATGTGATAATTCATTTTGCATTTATTTTCCTTATTTCTTATGTAGCCCACACTCTTTGTGTTCTGGATTTTCCCACCACCACCTACCTGCACGGACATCCTCACCCATAGAGATTGCTCGTGTACAAGGCTCACATCCAATACTTGGGAAAAAATGATCATGGAGTTTGTTGTATGGGACATCATTCATTTTGATATATGCCCACACTTCATCCTCAGTCCAATCCAGTAGGGGGCTGATTTTATCAAGATTAAAAGTCGGATCTCTATCAATTAACTTGGTGTCCGATCTAGTTATAGACTGCTCGGATCGTATTCCAGTAATCCATGCGTCTTTACCATTTAAAGCTCTCTTTAAAGGCTCAATTTTTCTCACTCGGCAACATTCTTTCCTTGACTCCAAAGAATTATAAAAATCATTGATGCCATATTCGGAAACATAATTTTCAACATCATTTGATGATGGGCTGTACACCTTAATTTGTGTTGAATAATTTTGATTTACTTCAGAGATAAGGTCATATGTTTCTTGATGAAGTCTGCCAGTATCTAAAGTAAATATCTCAATTGGGCTATTAATTTTATTCAGAGCATGGGTAATTACCATATCTTCTGCACCCATACTTGTTGCAAATGTAATCGCCTTATATTGATTTGGAAGCTCACTCATTAATTGCACGAGTGATTTTTCTTTTTCTGTCACAACATTACGAAGCGATTCAGTGATATTAATTGTCTCAATCTTCATTGGAACCTTATTCATATCGATTATCTTTCACTCCATAACGGCATTTGATTAAGTGTGCCTTGGTAGCTGTATGAAAAATCTTCTAGACCAAGCAGAGCTTTTTTTGCATCGTAGCCTTCTTTTATAAGGAAACTATCAAACCCTGATCGAGCCAAATAAAATAATTGATCTTTAAAGACGTCACCAAGGGCGCGAAGGTCATTCTTATAGGATAATTTTCTGCGAATTAGATTACCTAGCGAATAAATTCTGCCGTCTGCAAATTTTTCAACATACACACCAACCACTGGAAAACTATTAATATCCTCTTTCAGATGATTGAACAGATCTAATTCGTCATGTGAGTATATCCAGATTCCATATTCCTTATATTTCTTTTTAATTTCATCAGTTTTTAATAAATAAAGACGCAAAGGAACGATTACTTTTTCAGCTTCTGGAAGTATCACATTATTTAATGTGCCATCACTCGGAAAATCTTCTCCTGTTAACTTAAATTGAACAACCTTACCAGCTTGTTTTTTTACCTCTTCATTACTGGTGTCAGGAACTACCCAAAACCAATCATTCAGCACTAATTCTTTATTTTTTATTAATTGTGTATCCATGTTAATTTTTATAAATTGCCTCTTTAAACGGATCTAATCCTATGCGGTTATAACAGTCTATAAATAACTCTTCTTCAGAATCTCTTTGTGCAACATAAACATTTAAGATTTCTTTAATCACAGCTGGTACTTCATCTGCAGAAAATGATGGACCAATGACTTTTCCCAATGAGGCATTGACACCTTGCTGACCACCAAGTGTGATTTGATACCATTCTGAACCGTCTTTATCAACTCCTAAAATACCAATGTTTCCAACATGATGATGACCACATGCATTCATACAACCTGATATATTTAACGAAATAGTTCCAATATCAAATAAAAAGTCATAATTATCAAAAAGGTTATCAATACTTTTTGCAATGGGAATGCTTTTGGCATTAGCGAGACTACAGAAATCACCTCCAGGGCAGCATATGATGTCAGTGATTAATCCAATATTTGCTTCACCAAGATTATTCTCACAAAGCACAGAGTAAACATCATATAAATCTTTTTCTTTTACATCAGCTAGAACTAAATTTTGCTCATGAGTGGATCGAATTTCTCCAAATGAATATTGGTCTGCCAAATCAGCAACAACTCGCATTTCGCTTGATTGTATGTCACCTGGAGCTGTTTGTTTTTTACCTTTTAGGGAAATGGTCACTGACCGATAACCATTTTTTATATGTTCCCTTGTATTTCTTTTGATCCAATGTAAAAAATTATGATCCTCCCTAAATTGATCTTCAAGATCAATTGATTCAACTGTTTCATAATTTGGACTTGTAAAAAATTGTTTTACACGGTTAATTTCTTTATCGTTTAAATGATTGGATGAGTTTTTTCCATCACTCCAGTCGTCCTCGACTTGTTTTTTGAATGATTCGACACCGAGTGCTTTCACAAGAATTTTTATTCTTGCTTTATACATGTTATCTCGGCGACCGTACAGGTTGTAAATTCTAATAATAGATTCGCAGTATGATAGTAAATGTTCAATTGGTAACTTTTCTTTTAAAAGCTGACCAATCACTGGGGTTCTGCCAAGTCCACCACCAACAAATACATTGACGAACAAATTTTCTTGTTCTTTGACTAGCTCCAAACCTATGTCATGCGTTTTGACCAGAGCACGATCATGCTTTGATCCACTGATTGAGATTTTAAATTTTCGAGGTAATAGCGCAAATTCAGGATGAAAAGTACTCCATTGCCTTAAGATTTCGGCGATGTATCTGGTGTCGACAATTTCATCTGGAGTGACGCCAGCATAAGGATCTGTCGTAATATTTCTAATGCAGTTTCCTGAGGTTTGTATGGCATGCATTTCTGCATCTGCTAGTTTGCGTAAAATTTTTGGCGTATCTTCTAACTTAGGCCAGTTGTATTGAATGTTCTGTCTGGTACTAAAATGGCCATATCCGCGATCAAATTCATCAGCTATATCAGCCAGTGTCCTTAACTGGTTTGATGACAGGAGACCATAAGGAATAGCCACCCTAAGCATGGGAGCATGACGTTGAATGTAAAGACCATTTTGAAGTCTTAAAGGCCTAAATTCCTCATCAGTCAGTTCTTTATTAAAGTAACGATTGAGCTGATCTTCATACTGATCAACTCTCTGATTAACTATTTTTCTATCATAATGATCGTATTTATACATTGATGTGATTACCTAATAGTTTTAATGCAATTCCAAATAAAATAATAACGAGTAATAGTCTGATCCATTCATCGTTTGCTTTGGCATTGAGCTTAGCACCTAGCCAAACTCCAGGGATAGATCCAATAAGCAGAACGATTAAAAGCTCCAAGTCCACAGTGCCTATAGATGCATGACCAATACCGCTAATTAGTGTTAAGGGAACTGCATGGGCTATGTCAGTCCCAATAATTTTTTTTATTGGCAGCTTCGGATATAAAATGAGAAGCATCGTCACCCCAATAGCACCAGCCCCAACTGAAGTGAGTGTCACAATAAAGCCCAATATTATACCCAAGATAATAGTTATGCTTTTTCGTTTTTTTTCACTTAATGATGGTCTCTTTAGGGACTTATTAATAATTAAAGGTTGAAAGAAAATGGCAACAGAAGTTACGATTAATGCTATCCCAAGAAAGACTTCAATAAAGCTCGTCATATTTCCTTCTTGAACAAGGTTAAAGCTCAAAAAGAAGCTTGTTAATATTGCAGCAGGTACGCTTCCTGTCATCAAGTCTTTAACAATCGGCCATTCAATATGACCAAGTTTTTGATGTTTAAAGATACCAACAGATTTTGTTATTGAGGCATACAGTAAATCAGTACCAACTGCAATCGCAGCAGGAACTTTAAAGAACAGCATGAGCAGTGGCGTCATTAAGGAGCCACCTCCAACGCCTGTGAGCCCGATGAGTAAACCGATAATAAAGCCAGATAAAGTGAAAAGCATAAAAAAAAATTATAAAAAACAGCTTGAACTATAGCAGATTTTATATATAAAATAATAATATAAATAACTACTTATATAAAAAAAAGTTATATGAAATTACAGCAACTTAGGTGTGTATATGAAATTGTAAATTGTAATTTTAATGTTTCCCATGCGGCTGACAATCTGCATACCTCTCAGCCTGGGGTGAGTAAACAAATTCAGTTGCTTGAAGATGAAATTAAAGTAAAGATTTTCGTCAGAAACGGTAAGAGGTTGGTGGGCCTGACCGAGCCTGGTCAATATGTTTACGAGGCTATAGGTGATATTTTAAAAAAAGTAAAAAATATCAGGCATATTTCAGATAATTACGCTTCATCCGAAGATGGTGTATTTACCATCGCGACGACACACACGCAAGCAAGATATAAATTACCTAAGGTTGTTGAATGGTTTGTAAAACAATATCCGAATATAAAATTAAATATCCATCAGGGAAATCCAGATCAAGTCACGGATCAGGTAGAAAAAGGGGTGGCGGATATTGGTATAGCCACCGAGTCAATTGGTTTAAATGATAAAATTTTTACTATTCCCTGTTATCAATGGAATCGGATCCTAGTCGCGCCAGTGAATCATCCTTTGAACCAGTTAGATAATACGATTACCTTAAATGATTTGTCTCAGTATCCTATTATCACTTATGATTATGCTTTTACTGGCAGTACGAGTGTTTCAAAAGCATTTAAACAGGCCCATTTATCTCCCAATATAGTCCTTACAGCCATTGATGCAGATGTGATTAAGACCTATGTTAATCTCAATTTGGGGATTGGATTAGTTGCTGAAATGGCATACGATAAGAATAAAGATATTGATTTAAAAGCAATTGACTTGAGTCATTTATTTGAACCTAGCACAACATTGCTAGGATTAAGAAAAGATCTTTTTATAAGAAGCTTTGTGTTTGATTTTATTCAACGATTTTCTGGATTGAAGCCAGATGATCTTAAAGAAAAATTGGAGGATAGAGTATGAAATCAGATTTGCAAATATCTCAGACTAAAAAGTTAAGAGATATCACCAGTATAGCTAAGAAAATAAACTTAAAATCCACTGACTTAACGACGTTTGGTAAACATATTGCAAAGATTAACTCCATCCCAAACCGTAAAAAAAACGCAAAACTTATTCTAGTTACCGCCATGAGTCCAACCCCAGCCGGTGAGGGTAAAACCACTACCACAGTGGGCCTCACAGACGCTCTAAGAAAAATAGGAAAAAAATCAATTGCATGCCTCAGGGAGCCTTCCCTAGGTCCAGTTTTTGGAATGAAGGGTGGTGCGACTGGGGGCGGATATTCTCAGGCCTTGCCCATGGAGGAAATTAACCTCCATTTTACTGGAGACTTTCATGCCATCACCTCTGCAAATAATTTACTGGTTGCGATGATTGATAATCATATTTACCACGGCAACAAGCTAAATATAGATATTAAAAAGATTCAAGTAAGGCGCTGTTTGGATATGAACGACCGTTCTTTGAGAAGAATTCATCAAGATGGTCTTCGTTATGAACGAGATTCTAAGTTTGATATTACGGTGGCATCAGAAGTGATGGCAATATTTTGTTTGGCCAAAGATATGGATGATTTAAAGCTACGGCTCGGTAAAATTTTGATCGCTTTTAGTAAAGATGGCAAGCCGATTTATGCTAGACAGATTAAGGCTCATGGAGCAATGACAGCGCTATTAAAAGACGCTTTTAAACCAAACTTAGTGCAAACAATATTTGAGACCCCAGTCATTATTCATGGAGGCCCTTTTGCAAACATTGCTCATGGCTGTAATAGCGTAATGGCCACTCGTGCGGGTCAGAAGTTAGCTGATTATGTTGTGACTGAGGCAGGCTTTGGTGCTGATCTCGGTGCTGAAAAATTTATGGATATCAAGTCCCGAACATTGGGAGCCATGCCGGATGCAGTGGTGATTGTGGCTACAATACGAGCTTTAAAATATCACGGCGGTGTTACAAAAGACAAATTAAACAAAGAAAATCTTGATGCCCTTAACAAGGGATTTGAGAATTTGCAACGCCACATACAAAATTGTTTAAATCAGTTTGGAATGAATGTGGTTGTTGCGGTCAACAGATTTAAATTTGATTCTGACAAGGAAATATCATTGCTAAGACAGCTAATCGAATCAGAGAGTGTGAGTATGCACTTGTGTGAGCATTGGGAGAAGGGAGCATCAGGAGCAACTCACTTAGCAAAAGATATTGTGAAGTTATGTCAGAAGAAAAATAAAGCACGTACCTTGTACGGATTAAATCAACCGATTCTTACTAAGATAGAAACCATTGCTAAAAGTATATATAGGGCAAAAGGAATTAAATTGTCAGCGTTAGCAAGAAAAAAATTAAAAGCATTTGAGAATTTAAGTGGAGTAAAAAGAATGCCTGTTTGCATTGCTAAAACACCTTATTCTTTTTCATCCGACCCCGCGCAACTTGGTGCAACATTGAATCATACCTTGGAGATCAAAGATCTTGATCTAAAAAATGGAGCCGGCTTTATTGTAATCATTTGTGGTCCAATCATGACTATGCCAGGACTACCTCTTAAACCAGCCGCTGAGTCAATTGACGTTAACTCCAAGGGTGTTTTAGAAGGGTTGTTTTAGTGGTTGTTGTTGAAAGGGAAACAGAGTTCAAAGAAACAGTGGTAAATAAATCTAAATTCTTAAGCCAAGCTATACCTTGTGATAATCTGAGCTCGCTCAAGCAAAAGTTAGCACTTTTGTGGAAAGAACCTTTTGGTAATGCGAGCCATATTGTTTATGCCCTTAGAACTAAGAATGAACATGGTATTGATGCATACTTTTCTGATGATGGCGAACCCTCAGGGACCGCAGGTAAGCCTTTATTAAATATTTTAGAGGGAAGGGCTATGATTAATACCGCAGTGCTGGTTGTTCGTTACTATGGAGGAATAAATTTAGGTACCGGAGGTTTGGTGAAGGCGTATAGCGAAGCGGCACAAATGGCGCTTGATATGGGTAAATTTATTCAATATGTGGAGTATAATTTTTTTAAAATAGTATTAAAATACAATATTTTAGAACAATTTATTAAATTAGTTTCTAAAATAAAAGGTGAGGTTGTTGAAAAAGAGTTTGATGATAATGTGACTCTACATTTTAAGTTACCTAAGGGGGAAGAGCGGCAGCTAGATTCTTTTTTGAATGCTAATCAATTGGATATGATTCATGTTTGAATATCTAATTCTAGGCGCTTTAATCATAGTTATTGTTGGAGTTTTTATGGTCCTAACTAAACAGCGACCCGCCAACAATGATATCAATTCAGAATTAAATGAACACCATCGTAAAATACTCCAAGACTTTAATGATTCTTTAAACAAAACTACGGATCGATTTAATAAGCTCGTGAGTGAAGAGTTTAAATATAATCGTGACGTATTAGAAAACTTAAAAGTTAGTCAGCAAGAGATTATTAATCAATTAAAAGCCGAGGTGGTTGAGAAACTTAATCAAGCACTGCAGAACCAGGGCAAGATTCAGCAAGAGTCAATCCAATCCTCCCTTAAAAACACCACATTGCAGCTTCTGGCTTCAATTGAGTCACTCACCAAATCTGTCGATACCCGTCTTGAGGAAATAACCGGCAAGGTGCATGAAAGACTTGAAGAGGGTTTTAAAAAGACAAACGAGACTTTTTTAAGCGTTATGGAAAGGTTGGCTACAATTGACGAGGCTCAAAAGAAAATTGATGGTTTAACTACAAACGTTGTTAGTCTGCAGGAGTTGTTGGGAGACAAAAGGTCACGAGGTGCTTATGGAGAATTGCAGCTTGAGAGTTTAGTTAAAAATATACTGCCACCCGATTCTTTTTCTTTTCAACATTCCTTCAAGAATGGAAGTCGCGCTGACTGTGTTTTATTTCTCCCGGAGCCAACAGGTACGGTCGCAGTTGACTCTAAATTTCCCATGGAAAATTATCAAAAAATGTTTGATAGCTCTTTGAGTGAGCCAGAAAAAATAAAAGCAGAAAAACAATTTAAGTTAGATGTTCGTAAACATATTACTGATATATCTACCAAATATATAATTCCTGATGAAACTTCGGATGGAGCAGTGATGTTTGTTCCGGCAGAGGCAGTATTTGCCGAAATTCACGCCTACCACCCAGAACTCATTCAGGACTCTTTGAATCACAAGGTGTGGGTTGTGTCGCCAACCACCTTGATGGCTGTATTAAATACAGCAAGGGCTGTATTAAAAGATGTTGAAACAAGAAAGCAGGTGCATATTATCAAGGCAGAGTTAGGAAAGCTTGGCAAGGAATTCGAAAGATTTGATCAGAGAATGAAGAAGTTAGCTGATAACATCAGAATGGCCCATGAAAATGCACAAGATGTTCATATCACATCCCAAAAAATATCACGTCGTTTCTCCCAGATAGAAAAAGTTGAATTACAGGATGATCCGAATGAATTGTTGGAGTTTGAGGACTCTTTGATAGAAAAAAGTGAGCAAAAAGAAGATGATTAAGGTGCTGTTTTTTGCAAAACTTCGTGAAGAATTAAAAATCAATGAATTGGATATCGAATATAAGGCTGATGTAGCATCAATTAGAGAGTTAATAAACTATCTTCGACTAGAATATCAGCAAATTGATAATGTCAAAAATATCAAGGCCGCTGTTAACCAAGAATTGGCGCTAGACTGGGATTTAAGCCTTAATGATGGTGATGAGGTTGCTTTTTTCCCACCGATTACCGGGGGTTGAACTATGGTAAGAATTCAACAAGAAGGTTTTGATATTAATTCTGAAGTAAAAAAAATAAAACGTTCTGATGACAGTGGTGTTGGGGCTCTGGTAACCTTTGTTGGATATGTGCGTGATTTTAAAGAGGATAAGTCTGATACACTGACGTCAATGGAAATTGAATTTTACCCTGGCATGACTGAAAAAGCCTTATTAGAAATTGAGGAGAAGGCAAGAAGGGCATGGGATATTTTTGATGTAAATATAATTCACCGTTTTGGGAAATTAAACTTAAATGATCAAATTGTATTGGTTGCGGTAACTTCGGCACATCGAACAGAAGCATTTAGGGCGTGTGAGTTTATAATAGATTTTTTAAAGACTGACGCACCATTCTGGAAAAAAGAGATTGGATTAAAGTCTGAATCCTGGGTGGATGCAAATATAAAAGATTATGAAAAAATAAATAAATGGTAATAAATTCAACTATTTATTTTTTATTTTTAATGTATTTTATTTAAAAATATAATGAATCCTTTGCATAATATAAGGTTCACTTTGATAAAGTTTTAGATATGAAAAAATTAAGAAAAATTATTTTTCCTGTTGCCGGACTCGGTTCTCGTTTTTTACCCGCAACAAAAGCAACACCAAAGGAAATGCTACCCATTGTTGACAAGCCATTAATACAATATGCGGTTGAAGAAGCCATTGAGGCTGGCTTTAAAGATCTCATTTTTATTACGGGTAAATCCAAACGAGCAATTACAGATCATTTTGATTCTACCCTTGAGCGATTTTCCAATGTAGATGAAAAAAAAGCAAAATTAATGGATGAAATGAACCAAATTGTTCCGAAAGATGTTTCTTGTATTTATATCAGACAAGGCGAACCTCTTGGTTTAGGACATGCAATCTTACAAGCTAAGCCAGTTGTTGGAGATGAGCCATTTGCGGTATCTCTGGCAGATGACTTGATTGACGGTCAACCTGGCGTGTTGGCTCAATTAGTTGAGCAGTATAATGAACAGCAAAAGTCTGTGATTGCCGTTCAAAATGTAGATAAATCGGAATCCAAAAAATATGGCATGATTGACTCCAATAATTTTGATTCAGATCTAGTGAAATTAAGTAATATCATTGAGAAACCTGATCCAGAATTTGCACCATCAAACCTTGGGGTTGTCGGCCGTTATGTTTTTTCGAATACATTGATGTCTTTTTTAGAAAAAACCTCGTTTGGCGCTGGAAACGAGATTCAGTTAACTGATGGCATTAAATTAATGTTAAAGCAAGAAGAGGTTTTTGCTTATACATTTAAGGGTAAGCGATATGATTGCGGCTCAAAGTTAGGTTATTTGATGGCGAATATTGATTATGGAATCAAAAATAGTGAATTTGGTAAAGAATTAAAAGCCTATATAAGAGAAATTAAATGATTTCTCCAATAACGGACCGCTGTCTTTATACATATGAAGACATCATCTTATCAATTAACAACTTAGCTAATCAAATAAACGCCAAAACTAAGACTAAGGAAATGGTTTTTGCTCCGGTAATGACAGGATCCCTTGTTTTTGCAGGCCATTTATTACCGCTGTTAAACCATAAAGCACTTCATATTAATTACTTACACTATTCAAGATATATAGATAATAATGGTCTAGAAAATGGTCATTGGATCCATAAACCCCGCAGAGATGAAGTGCTGAATAAGCATGTGTTGCTGATTGATGATATCCTTGACGAGGGAAAAACTCTTTATGAATGTGTTTCAACTTTAAAAAGACTGGGTGCCAAAACGGTTACCTCCTGTGTTTTATTTTATAAACCCAATACGAAAGCAAAAATTGATGCAAATTTTAAGGGATTGGAACTGCCAAATCTCTATGTCTATGGTTTTGGCTTAGATAGTAATAGCATTGATAGAAATCACCAGAATTTATATGCGAAAAACAGCTAAAACAAAATCAAATAAAGGGTCAAAAGACCCGTTTTTTAAGAGAGAGTCTCAAAAGTACGCACATCCCATTCCGAGTCGAGAATTCATCCTTGATGTCATGAAGAAATATGGCACCCCAATTAAAAAAAATGAGCTCATTAAGTTATTGCGTATAAAAAAATCAGAAGAAGAAGCCTTAACTCACCGTTTAAAAGCCATGAGAAGGGACGGTCAGATTTTAAAAAATAGAAAAGATGTGTTTTGTATTGCAGAAAAACTCAATTGTATCTCTGGAAAAGTTCAGGGTCATCCGGATGGTTATGGTTTTTTAATCCCAGATGAACCAGAACATGATGATGTTTTTTTAAATCAAAAAGAAATGAGTAAAGTTTTTCATAACGATCGGGTGATGGTACAAATTTCTGGCTTGGATCGTAAAGGGAAGGCTGAAGGAACCATCGTTGAAGTTTTAGAAAGATGTAATACAGTCCTGGTTGGTCGTGTGGTTCAGTCGTATGGGGTGACCATCGTCGCTGCAGAGGACAAAAGAATTCATCAAGATATCATTATTCCTTACGGCAAAGACATGGATGCAGTCCCAGGCGATATAGTCGAGGTAGAAATTACTACCCAACCAGCCATGAATATCAAACCGATGGGACAGATCATTGAGATAATTGGAAAATTAGATGACAGTGGTATCGAAATTGAAATCGCTCTTAGAAAACACAACCTTCCTTTTAAGTTTGATAAAAAAATTGAAAAAGAATTAGAGAAAATTTCTGAGATTTCTGATGGCGATTTGAAAGACCGAATTGACTTGAGAGATAGTTTCTTTGTAACCATTGACGGTGAAACAGCTAAAGATTTCGATGACGCAGTGTATGCTGAAAACCACAAAGAGTATTTTAAGTTGCTGGTGGGTATCGCAGATGTCAGCCACTATGTCAAAGAGGGATCTGCTCTAGATAAAGAAGCTTTTGATAGGGGAAATTCAGTTTATTTTCCTCGCAGGGTTATTCCCATGCTTCCAGAAAAGCTTTCAAATGGATTATGTTCGCTCAATCCACATGTTGATCGATTGGTCATGATTGCAGATATGGTTATTACAAAAAAAGGAGAGGTTGAATCATATGAGTTTTACCCAGCGGTAATTAATTCAAAACATCGCTTGACCTATACTTTAGTTGATCAGTTGATTTTTCAAAAACAGAATCAAAAAGAGCATCCAAAAGAATTAATCGAACACCTTAATACCTTAAAGTCAGTTTATGAAGTTCTTAGTGAAGCTAGAAATAAGAGGCATGCAATTGAGTTTGATCGAATTGAATCTCAAATTTTATTCGATGAGGGTGGAAAAATTAAAGATATAGTCCCTTTGGCAAGAAATGAGGCGCATCGATTAATCGAAGAGTGTATGCTTGCAGCAAATGTTTGTGCCGCTGATTATCTATTATCAAAAAAAATCGGACTGTTTAGAAATCATGAAAAACCAAAAGAAGAAAAGCTTGAAATCTTAAAATCAGTTTTATCAGATTTCAAAGTACATATGGAGGGTGGTTTAAGTCCGGATGTAAAGGATTATGAGGAACTAATCAATAAAATTAAAAATAAAGAAAATTTCCAAATGCTGCAAACTATGATTTTAAGGTCTATGCAACAGGCAAATTATGGCGCAGAAAACAAGGGGCATTTTGGTCTGGCGTATGAGAAATATACGCACTTTACTTCACCAATTAGAAGATACCCAGACCTAGTTGTGCATCGTTTGATTAAATCTTTTTTAAATAAAAAGAAACTTAAAGCGGAAAATCTAGAATCTATTGGAAATCATTGTTCATCCTCGGAGAGAAGGGCGGATGAAGCAACCCGAGATGTAGAAAACTGGTTGAAATGTTTTTACATGAAAGACAGGGTTGGTGAGAAATTTGATGTTGTTATTTCTAGCGTGACAAATTTTGGAATTTTTGTTGAAATTCCACGATTGCATATTGAAGGTTTAGTTCATGTAACAGAGCTTGGAAATGATTATTTTGTTTTCAATAAAGAGAAACAGATGCTTGAAGGGGAAAAAACAAATAAAAAATTTAGACTGGGGGATGAGTTAATAGTTAAACTTATTCGAGTAGATTTAGAACTTGGAAAAATTGATTTTACTTATTTAAAGAATAAATAGAATGTCTAATTTAATTTATGGGATGCATTCAGTTGATGGGGCCGTTAGAGGTAATCATGTGGATCAACTATATGTTTGTAAAGATCGTAATTCAGAAAAAGTGATGCGGGTCATTGAAGCTGCCCAAAAAAATAAAATCCCAGTTAGCTTTATGGATGCTCAATGGTTTAAGAACAACTTTAATGACAATAACCATCAATTTATTGCCGCATCGAGTAAAAATGATTCTTTATCAAAACTGAGTCTTGAAGATTTTTTAGCTAATACTATCAAGCAACATTTCTTTTTGATCCTCGATGAAGTTCAAGATCCACATAATCTAGGTGCTTGTTTTAGAATTGCTAGCGCTTTTAATCTCAGTGGGATAATTGTTCCAAAAAATAATTCTGTTGGGATTACCCCCGTGGTTTCAAAAGTCGCAAGCGGAGCTGTTAATCATATTCCCTTTTTTTCAGTGACAAATTTATCAAGAACCATTGATTTATTAAAAGAGCATGACTTTTTTATTTATGCTGCTGATGGCTATTCTGAGTTATCAATTTACGATCAAAGTTTCTCAGGAAATGTTGCCTTAGTGATGGGTTCTGAAGGAAAGGGAATAAGAAGACTGACCAAAGATAAATGTGACTTAACATTCTCAATCCCAATGACAGGGTCTATTGAAAGCCTTAATGTGTCTGTTGCAACCGGTATTTGTGTTGCTGAGATGAGAAGAAAGCTACAATAGTTTAAGAATTTTTCTGTAGGAATTCCTCACTTTTTGAAGCATCTTTGGATTGTCATTTAATTTAATTCCATAACTTGGAAAAATTTTCTTTAGTTTTTTTGTATATTCCTGATTTTGATTTAAAAAACATTTTTCAACAATTTCAAGCATTGAGGCAGCTGATACTGATGCTCCTGGTGATGCGCCCAAAAGGGCAGCTAGTGTTTTTTTGTGATCGTAAATAATCTCTGTTCCAAATTCCAATTTACCAAACAAACCGTCTGAGGGTTTTATGATCTGTACTCTTTGGCCAGCAGATATCAATTTCCAATCAGATGACTTTGCCTCAGGATAAAATTTTCTTAAATGTTTCATTCGATTTTTATGATTTTGTAAGGCTTGTTTTATTAAGTAGGTAAGGAGATTTAAATTTTTAATACCAACAGTTAAGATTTCTTTTAAGTTTGATATTTTAATTGAGCTGGGAAAATCTAAAAAAGACCCTGATTTTAAAAACTTAAATGTGAAACCAGCGAATGGTCCAAATAGTAATGATTGTTTTCCATTGATGTTGCGAATATCTAGGTGAGGAACTGACATAGGAGGTGATCCCGTTTCAGCTTGACTGTAAACCTTACCCTTATGTTGTTGTATTATATTTTTATTATCACATACCAACCACTTACCACTGATTGGAAAACCACCATAACCTCTCGCTTGGGGAAGCCTGAGATCTTGAAGAATTTTAATAGAATTTCCACCCGCGCCTAAAAAAATAAATTTTGCATGTATCTGACCTAGTTGAGTTTGAAAATGGTAACAGTTGTTTATTTTTTTGATTTTGGATATGTGTTCATTGGTATGTATCTTGAAATATGCATTCTTTTGTAATCTTTTTATTAAGATAGATGTTAACTGACCAAAATTAACATCCGTGCCGAATTCATAATTTGTGAGAGCGATATTATCATCATTTATACGTCCTTTAATAAGTAGCGGAAAAATCGATTTAATTTTTTGTGCTTCTTTAGTAAAAGTCATACCCTTAAAAAGCGGTTGTTTACTGATTAGCTTAAATCTTTTTTCTAAAAATTTTGTATTGACTTTATCCCATACAAAACTGGCATGCGATGATTTGGTAATAAAGGATTCTGGAGGAATATTCTTGTCATTTTTAACAACATAAGCCCACAATTGCAAGGATAGTTCATACATTTCGCATACTGAAAGCGCTTTATTAATATTAATATTATTATTTTTTTCAGGCGTGTAATTTAATTCACAATTTCCTGCATGACCTGTGCCAGCGTTATTAAGAGCAGCAGAACTTTCTTCACCGCAAGAGGGTAATTTTTCAAAGAGATGAATTTTTAATTTTGGATCAATTTCATGCAGGATTGTTGCCAAAGTGGCACTCATTATCCCACCACCAACCAGGGCGATATCAATTTCATTTACAATTTTTTGCATCGGGTTATTATATGTAATTATT
>VMBT01000093.1_pt1 | contig 56045 bp, 66 predicted proteins | sample 4404301 | NCBI WGS metagenome assembly VMBT01 (sample SAMN12238535, study PRJNA552566) | marine metagenome | isolation source: Coastal seawater | place: USA: coastal Georgia, Sapelo Island | collected 2008-08/2009-08 | reverse complement strand
GAATTAGATGATTGGTGTACTTGGGCGATTTATCATCATTGAAGTATTTGGTTCTAGGTTGATGATTAACACCTTTAGCTAAGAATGCATTTTTCAGTTCAATCTCAGGGTGAGCATTTGAAATATTTGCATGAAGTAAAAAAAAAGGAATTAATGCTGAAAGTATTTTTTTCATGAGTAAATTCTATCAACAGATGATAGATTTATTCACGGGATAAAACTAAGTTAATTGTTTTTAAGGGCGGCCTTGATAATTTCTTCAGTGCTGAGGTTGGTGTCAATACCACCCAACATTTTTTCAATCTCTTTAGATTTAAAGCCTAAAGACTCAAGTGCCTGCCTAGCTTTGAGGGCATTATCATTATGAGATGGTTTTGAATCAATTCCAGTGACTTGAGTGCCTGCAACACGATCTTTTAGTTCAACAATCAGTTTTTGAGCCGTCTTCTTGCCAATACCAGGGGTTTTAGAGATTAGGTCAACATCCTCTCTTGAGATGCAATCTATCAAGTTACCAGGCTCCAGGTGTGAAAGAATCGCCAAAGCAACCTTTGGACCAATGCCATTGACCTTGATCAGTTCTCTGAAAAGTTTCTTCTCACTTTCTGTCAAGAAACCATAGAGCGCTTGCAAATCCTCTTTCACCTGAAAATGGGTATGCAGTGTAATGGTTTCAGATTCAGAAATTTTGTAAAAGGTAGGTAAAGGGCAGTTTATTTCGTAACCAATGCCATTGACTTCAAGAATTAACTCTGGAGGATTTAGTTGGGTAATTTTTCCTGTTAAGGTGCCAATCATAGCCAAGGATGGGCGTTAAAGTGATCTCTCTCAAACGCTTTAATTTTATCCGCATGTTGAAGTGTAAGACCAATGTCATCAAGTCCGTTTAATAATCTTCTCTTTCTTTCTGAATCCACATCAAATTGATAAGACCCTTCAGAAGTTGAGACCGATTGATTCTCAAGATCAACCGTAATCTCACCTGAATAATTAAACAGCGCATCAACTTCACTGTCACTTAAGGCAATTGGCAAGATTCCATTTTTAAAACAGTTGTTATAAAAAATATCTGCAAAACTGGGAGCGATAATGATTTCAAAACCATGATCCAAAAGAGCCCAGGGCGCATGTTCTCTGGATGAGCCACAACCAAAATTTTCTCGAGCTAATAAAATCTTGGCAGATTGGTATTGTTCTTGGTTAAGAACAAAGTCCATATTTAAAGGTCTTTTTGAGTTATCCATGCCAGGCTCACCATGATCAAGATAACGCCACTCATCAAATAGATTGGGACCAAATCCAGATCGATGAATCGATTTTAAAAATTGCTTCGGGATGATTGCATCTGTATCCACATTGGCACGATCAAGTGGGGCAGCAATTGAGGTAATTTTTTCGAATTTTTTCATAATTTATGGGTTTGAGAAGTGACCTGCAATCGCAGTAGCAGCAGCAACAGAAGGGCTTACTAGATGTGTAAATGAGCCCTGACCTTGTCTGCCTTCAAAGTTTCTATTGGAAGTGGAAGCGCATCTTTCACCAGGCTCAAGCTTGTCGGCATTCATTGCCAAACACATTGAGCATCCAGGCTCTCTCCACTCAAATCCTGCATCCGTAAAAACTTTATCTAAACCTTCAGACTCAGCTTGTTGTTTAACTAATCCAGATCCAGGAACGGCAAGAGCAAGTTTAATGTTGGGCGCAATTTTCTTTCCTTTTAGAACAGAAGCTGCAGCTCGCATGTCTTCAATTCTTGAATTAGTGCAAGAACCAATGAAAATCTTATCTACCTTGACTGAATTTATGGGTGTATTGGCCTCAAGATTGATGTATTTCAAAGCATTTGAATAACTTGTCGCTTTGACTTTGTCTGAGACTGTTTTTGGGTCTGGAATATTTCCATCTATGGATACCACCATTTCTGGAGAAGTCCCCCAAGTCACTTGAGGTTTTATGTCACTGGCAGCAATGGAGACTACTTTATCAAATTTAGCGTCATCATCTGAGTGCAGTGTTTTCCAGTAATCGATGGCTTTCATTAAGTCATCACCTTTGGGCGCCATGGGTTTGCTTTTGACATAATCAATGGTCTTATCATCGACAGCAACGATTCCAACTCTTGCACCTGCTTCAATTGCCATATTGCAAATAGTCATCCTGCCCTCTATCGAAAGGTTTTCAATCGTAGATCCTGCAAACTCAATTGCAAATCCAGTCCCACCCGCAGTACCAATTTGACCAATGACATATAGAACAATATCCTTGGCAGTCACAAAAGGATTAAGCTCACCATTGATTTCGATCTTTAGATTCTTTGATTTTTTTTGCCACAAGCATCCCGTTGCTAAAACATGTTCAACCTCTGAGGTTCCAATGCCAAATGACAGAGTCCCTAATGCGCCATGAGTTGAGGTGTGTGAATCACCACAAACAACGGTCATACCTGGAAGTGTTGCGCCTTGTTCTGGACCCACCACGTGAACTACACCCTGACGGATATCATTCATTTTGATTTCATTGATGCCAAATTCATCACAGTTTTTATCAAGAGTTTCCACCTGAATTTTTGATATTGGATCGACAATACTATCGACTCCACCTGAGCGATCAGTCGTTGGGACATTGTGATCTGGAACGGCTAGGGATGCAGATAATCTCCATGGTTCTCTGTTGGCCATTTTTAAACCTTCAAATGCTTGAGGAGAAGTTACCTCATGAATCAATTGACGATCGATGTAAATAAGAGAAGTTCCATCATCCACCAAAACGGTGTGAGACTCCATCAATTTGTCGTAAAGTGTAAGACCCATCTTAGAAACGAATGAATAAATTGTAAAATAGCCATTTTACTATTAAGGCATCGAATGTGCGGAATTTGTGGACAGCTAAGATTTGACCACCAAACAGTGAATTCTCAGACCATCAAATCCATGATGTCTAAGATTGAAAGAAGAGGACCCGATGATAGCGGTTCTTGGATTAATGGGCCGATAGGTTTTGGACATCAAAGATTAAGCATTATTGACCTGTCAAAGAATGGCTCTCAGCCGATGATTGATCGGGAACTGGCTTTGACCCTGGTATTTAATGGAACTATATACAACTACCAAGTACTCAGATCTGAGTTAATTAAGAAAGGGTATCGTTTTTTCTCAGAATCTGACTCTGAGGTCATTCTTAAATCCTATCATCTTTGGGGTCAAGATTGTGTCAAGAAATTTGATGGCATGTTTGCATTTGCCATTTGGGACTCCAGCAAGAGTCAGCTTTTTCTGGCACGTGACCGAATGGGAATAAAGCCCCTGTACATTCATCAGGATAACCACTCAATAAGTTTTGGATCGAATACTCAATCTCTTTTATCAACTGGCATTGAAAAATCAATCAGTGAGATAGGACTTCAATATCAGTTATCACTTCATGCGGTTATTCCTGCTCCCAATACGATAATCAAAGGCATTACGAAAATGCCCCCTGGTAGCACACTCATCATCAATCAAGAGGGTCAGTCTAAGTCGCGACAATATTGGTATCCCAATGCCTCCAGAATTAATGACTACAGCGATCAAGATTATCTGGACAAAACAGAGTATTTACTTAAAGAGGCTGTTAAGAAACGAATGGGTGCGTCTGATGTTCCTATTGGGGTATTGTTATCAGGTGGACTTGACTCTTCGTTGTTAGTTGCGCTTCTTGCAGAAAGTGGTCATGCAAATGTGAGAACTTTTTCCATAGGATTTGAAGATATTGATGATGAGGCAGGATCTGAATTTGAATACTCTGATCAGGTGGTTAGTCAATACAAGACAACACATTCTAAATATATTGTCCCGAATAATTCTGTCTTACCTAGACTAGAAGAAGCAGTAGATAACATGGCAGAGCCAATGGTTGGCCAGGATGCAGTTGCATTTTATCTTCTCTCAGAGCAGGTCTCAAAAGATGTCAAGGTGGTGCTATCTGGCCAAGGAGCGGATGAGGCATTTGCTGGATATTTTTGGTACCCAAGAATGCAATCAGAAATAACCGGAAGTGAATATGATAGATTTGCTAAGCACTACATTGACCGTCCCTACAATGAATTCCTAGAGACGGTGACTTCAAAATTTCAGGTTAGGAATTACACAAAAGATTGGGTTAATGAAGAGTTTTCGAGAGCCGGTGCTGAAACCTTTTTGGATAAGGTACTGAGGATGGATATTACTAGCTTGATTGTTGATGATCCTGTCAAAAGGGTTGACAACATGACTATGGCATGGGGTCTGGAGGCAAGGGTGCCATTCATGGATTATCAATTGGTGGAACATGCACTATCAATTCCAGAGCATCTTAAGTTAAAAGAGGAGGGCAAGGGTCCTTTAAAATATCTGGCGAGAGGGAGAATCCCTGATAGCATTATCGATAGAAAAAAAGGCTATTTTCCAATGCCAGCCTTGAAGTATGTCCAAGGAGAATTTTTAACCTTTATGTCTGATATCCTGAATTCAACGGCCTGTGTTAATCGAGGCATATTTGACAGAAAATATGTTAAAAAATTAATTGATAATCCCAGAGATTACATGACTGCTTTGAATGGCTCAAGACTTTGGCATTTGGCTTTATTAGAATTTTGGTTACAACGTAATGTCGATTAAACGAATACAAATATACACAGATGGAGGTTGCAGAGGAAATCCTGGAATAGGCGGTTGGGGTGTTTATTTGAAGTTTGGAGAGCATGAAAAAAAACTAAAAGGCTCTCAACCCTCGACCACGAATAATCAAATGGAACTCACTGCAGTCATCAAGGCCTTAGAGAGTATAAAAGATAAATCACTACCCATTGATCTTCACACGGATTCTAAGTATGTGATGACGGGTATCAATGAGTGGATTGCTAACTGGAAACAAAGGGGATGGAAGACTGCCAATAAAAAACCAGTCAAGAATCAAGAGCTCTGGCAGCAGCTTGATCAGCTTTGTGAACAATTTGATATCCAATGGCACTGGGTTAAAGGCCATAGCGGCGATTTCGGAAATGAAATGGCAGATGAGTTGGCCAATCTTGCAATGGATGAAATTTCAAAATAAATTTCATTGTTGGTACTATAAATATAAGAATATAACGATATTCAAATAGTTTAAAAAAATCTTGAAATCCTTATATGACGTGGTATAAAGATGTCTTTACACTCATTCATATTAGGAGACAAGAATGAATAAACTGGCAGTAATGTTTGCTGCTGCGTGCGTGCTATCGCTTGGTGTTAATGCGCATATGGCAGGTGAAAAGGTAGCTAAACTACCGACCGTTAATGGTGGAACTGACGCACAAAAAGAGGCAGTTCGCAAAGGAGCAAAAGAGTTTTGTTCTGACAAAGAGGACGAAAAAAGAGAAGAGTGTGTAATGGATTTTTATGCTAATCACAATCTGGAAGAAGAACCAAGCTGCGATTAACATAAGATAAAGAAATCCCGAGGAGAAGATGGGGTTAATTACTTAAGTAAAAAAAAGAGGAGATATATATGAAACTTCGTACAATTTTCACTTCAGCTGCAGTTGCGGTTGCATTAGCATCTACTGGCGCGATTGCTGAAGGTCATAACAAGAAAGGCGCTAAGCCAGTAGGTATTGTTAAAGGTGTTATGGAAGTTGCGGGCATTTCTCGTAACCAAGATAACGGTGCAACAATCGATCCAGATTTCGCAAAGACTTCACGTCCTTGCCCTCCATTCTGCATCCAGCCAACTGAACCGTTCTTACCAGCTGCTGTTGATACAGTGACTGAGCTAGATATGATTCACGCTGCTAGAGACAGAGCAAATGGCGATTCAAATATCGTTTTAGTTGATGCTCGTACCCCAGGTTGGGTTAAAAAAGGTACTATCCCAGGTTCTGTTAACGTTCCATTCACAAAAGTAAACTCTAAGGCACTTGCTAAGGATCCTATGGCGGTTGTAGATATCATGACTAAGGATTTCGGTGTTAAAGATATGGACGGTGTTCTAAATTATGACAATGCTAAGACTCTATACTTGTTCTGTAATGGTTCATGGTGTGGACAGTCTCCAGCATCAATTAGAGCTCTTCTTTCTATGGGTTACCCACAAGATAAGATCAAGTACTACCGTGGTGGTATGAATGCTTGGAAATCTCTTGGTTTAACAGCTAAGTAATTATTCATTAACATGTGCCCACTTGTGGGCACATACTCAATTTAGAGGAGAAAAACAATGAAAAAACAATTACTTATCGGTTTTGCTGCTTCAGCTTTTACTTTCGGTGCAAATGCATTTTGTGGCGCTGATAACAACTGGAACAATGGTTGTTCACCAGTAGGTAAAGTGGCAATTGTCAAGGGTGTTGGAACTGTTGCGGGTATTTCTCGTAATCAAAATACAAACAATACTGTTAACCCAGATTTCGCAAAGACTTCACGTCCTTGCCCTCCGTTTTGTATCCAACCAACTGCTCCATTTACTCCAGCTAGAGTTCAGACAATTACTGAGCTAGATATGATTCACGCTGCTAGAGATAAGGCAGACGGTGATTCAAATATCATGTTGGTCGATGCTCGTACCCCAGGTTGGGTTAAGAAAGGCACTATCCCAGGTTCTGTGAATGTCCCTTTTACTAAACTTAACTCTAAGGCACTTGCTAAGGATCCTATGGCTGTAGTTGATATCCTAGTTAAAGACTTCGGTGTTCAAGACATGGATGGTGTTTTGAATTACGATAAAGCGAAGACTCTATACTTGTTCTGTAATGGTTCATGGTGTGGTCAGTCTCCTGCTTCAATCAGAGCCTTATTGACTATGGGTTATCCACAAGACAAGATTAAGTACTACCGTGGTGGTATGAACGACTGGCAACTTCTTGGTTTAACTACGAAGTAACTCAGTTGAAAAATCTAATTAAAGGGATGCTTATTGCGTCCCTTTTTTTTCTTAATAACTTCACATTTGCCTCAAGCTCTGAGGCACTAGATTTCTATAAAGAGGGGTTTGAATACTCTCAGAAGGGTCAAAATAAAAAAGCATTTGATCTGATGATGAAATCAGCTGACCTAGGTTACGCTCCTGCACAAAATAACATCGGACTAAGCTATCTTCATGGTCTGGGTGTTGAAAAGGATGACACTAGAGCTTATGAGTACCTATCCATGGCTGCTTTCCAAGGCTTGAATCATGCACAAACAGAATTAGGGATGCTTTTTTACCAAGGCAGGGGAGTAAAAAAAAATATAGACAAGGCTAGAAAATGGTGGACAATATCTTCACAGGGCAAAGATGAATATGCCCAATATAACTTGGCTTCACTGCTTCTGGAATTAGGTGATCAGGAGAAAGCCATATATTGGTTAAAAGAGGCTTATAAAAATAAACACCCTTTAGCCGAGGATGCATTGATTAAGTTGGGGGAATTTAAATGAAATTTACAAGACTGATTATATTTTTGGGAGCTTTTGTCTCTTTAAGTGCTTCTGCGCTATGGTTTGATAATATGCCAAAACTTCCAATGTTTGGTGAGTTTGATCCAAATCAACTCAGACAATACTTCAATGAATTTATCGATAAGCAGCCTGATTTTAAGCGAGAAGATCGTATGATAAAGGAGATCGAAGAAGCTGTCATGGATGGGGATGTCGAATATTTGCCACTCAAAGACGGTAGAAAAGTTTTCACCATCTTTATGGAATCTGAAGCGGAAAAACCTAAGGGTGCGGTTATTTTGCTTCACTCAAGAGGTTATCATGCAAATTGGGCGACTGTCGTCAAACCGCTTAGAGTTGGATTGGCTAATAAGGGGTGGCATACGCTATCCGTTCAAATGCCAGTGTTAGATAAAGAGGCTAAGTATTATGATTATGTTCCTATTTTTCCGTATGCGCATGAGCGCATTGATGCTGCCGTAGACTTTTTAAAAGAAAAGGGGGTGAATAATATCCATCTTATCGGGCATGGCTGTGGAGCACATATGTCAATGAGTTACATTGACAAGTATGGCGACTCTAAGTTCAATAGCTATGTGGGAATTGGTATGGGCGCGACTGACTATAAACAAAAGCTGATTAAGCCATTTCCTATCGAAAAAATGGTGGCCCCAGTATTAGATATCTTCGGAGAAAATGACTTTCCAGGAGTTAAAAGAATGTCAGAAGAGAGAAAGAAGCAACTTTCTCAGAAAAAACCCGACAAAAGTATACAACTAGTCGTTGGGAAGGCAGATCACTATTACAAAGAGGAGTCAATGTCTACAGAGCTTGTCGATAGAGTTGATTCTTGGCTTTCTAATTTGTATCAATAATAGACAGATATAAAAAAAGCCGCTATAAGCGGCTTATTTTAATTGTTTGAGTAATTAGTCACAGCTAGGCTCTTCTTCTAGATTATGATTCGCATAGAAGTCCATGACACACTCTTCTCTTTCATCATCTTCTTTTTCTTCACAAAACTCTTTAGCACCCTGGCGAACTGCCTCTTTTTGAGCTTCAGTACCACCATTCACGGTAGGTAGTTTAGGTGTATTTTCACCAGCCATATGAGCATTTACACTCATTGAAAATGCAAACAATGATGCAAATAAGATACTTAATTTATTCATTTATAACTCCAGTAGTAATAAAACCCTAACTTGTAAACAAGTCTTTATACAACTCCCCAAAGAGTAATGTAGTTAATTTAATAGTGTTCTAAATAAAAATTAAAGCAAGTGAACGAATAAATAACCAAAAGGCTATAAATAACACATATTGCGGAGACAATAATGCAATAATTAATACTTAGAACACAAATCATTTTACATATTTTGAGTCTGAATACAACTCAGGCCCAAAACAATCTAAAAATTAGACTCCAGGAAGTTAAGTTCCTTCTCTGAAAACTCAGATAGTTTTCGAGCTTCGATATTAAAAGGACCTCTCAGCTCATGACCTATGTGTTTTTGAACTAACGATTTAAAAGTCATTAATGGATCGATGTCACGCTGCTTGCATAGATATGAAAACCATCGATTGCCAATCTTGACATGACCAATTTCATCGCGGTAGATGGTATCTAATATATCTGACATTTTTTGATATTTAGAGTTCTGGAATTTTTTTTGGATACCCGGTGTGACATCCAGACCTCTTGCTTCTAGTACCCTCGGCACCAGCGCCATTCTAGCTAAGACATCATAATCCGTCTCATGCGTCATTCTCCAAAGTCCTCCATGTGCATTGAAATCACCATATTCATAACCCAGCTCATTGAGATAGTTTCTTATTAACTCAAAATGTGTCGCTTCTTCTTTTGCCACCTTAATCCAGTCTAAGAAAAAATCTTTAGGCATTTGCTGAAAGCGGTAGGCGGCATCGAGTGCTAAATTTATAGCATTGAATTCAATGTGACATATCGCATGAATCGTTTTTATCATTCCCAAATCAGAACTGTCGCGTTTTGGCACTCCTTGAAATCTAACCAATTCTGGCTTTAATGGCCTTCCAGGATCTTTTATTCTGATGGTTTCAACTTTAGTTAAGTCCAGATTATGCTCAGTTGAATGATTAAAAATTTCATAGACTGCTTGTATTTTTCTATCTAGATCAGATTCTAAAAGCGCTGAAAGAACCTTCTTATACTCGCTCATATTGACCAGGTTTTAGTTGATTTAGATGATAATTATCAATAGAGGTGCGAATCAATCTTAGCGTTGGATATCCCACATGAGCAGTCATTCTTCTTATCTGGTGATTTCTTCCCTCAGAGATGATTATTTCTAACCATGAGGTTGGAATGAGTTTTCTCACTCTAATGGGTGGATTTCTCTCCCACAGCCAATTTGGTTCATCAATTCGACAAACCCTAGCGGGTTTTGTTATACCGTCCTTCAATTCAACACCTTGAGATAAAAGTCGAATCGAATTCTCTTCAATATCCCCCTCTACTTGAACAACGTATTTTTTTTCTTTATTGAATTTTGGATTCGAAAGCTTATGTTGAAGTTTTCCATCATCGGTAAGAAGCAATAACCCCTCAGAGTTTTTATCGAGTCTTCCCACTGGATAAATATCTTTAATATTAATTAAACTTGCCAGAGTGTTACCCTCACCACTAAATTGACAAACTACTCCATAGGGCTTATTTAACTTGTAAAGTTTAGCCATACACCTCAGAGGCTCTTTTCACAAAAGCATCTAATTGAGAATTAGCAATGACAGTGAAAACAGGTGCAATTGTTAATTCCATGATCTTAGATGAGAATCCAAATTTCAAATCCAATATCACCTTGGCAGCATCTTCACCTAGGGGTTCAAAAAACCAGTCTCCGGATAAAGAAGAGAAAGGACCGTCTTTAAGTTCCATGTGAATATTTTCATTCTCTTTCAGAGAATTGATAGTTGAAAAGGTTTGATTGAAGGGACCTTTATTTATCTGGATAGAGGCAGTAATTTCTGTTGGGGTTTGATTTAAAATACTTGCAGAGGAGCACCAGTGTAGGAATTTAGGATAATCATCAATTTGATTCACCAAGTCATACATTTGTTTTGGGCTGTATCTTACGATGGCGCTTTTAGAAATATGATGCATTTATTAAAAATATGAGTTCAAAGAAAACTAAAAAAGATGACTCAAATATAATTATTCTGAATAAAAAAGCTCGTCATGACTATTTTATCGAACAAACCTATGAGGCTGGTGTAAGTTTAGAGGGTTGGGAAGTTAAAAGTCTTAGAAGCAGTAAAGTTCAGATTAAGGAGAGCTATGTCATTTTAAAAGACAATGAAATGTATCTCTTGGGAAGTCACATCACGCCATTAAAGCATTCATCCACTCATGTTAATGCAGATCCAGTTAGAACAAGAAAATTGCTTTTGCATAGAAAAGAAATTGACAAAATTAGACAAAAGATTGAACAGAAGGGGAACACGGTTGTCCCTCTAAAATTATTCTGGTCGAAAAACAATAAAATCAAGCTTGAAATTGGCGTTGCCAAAGGAAAGAAAAACTTTGATAAAAGACAGGATGTTAAAGATAGGGAATGGTCAATCAGCAAAGAAAGAACATTAAAGAATTCTAATAGATAGCAATTTGAACTTTTTTTAAAATTTTTACACAAAAGCCTTTTATTTTATGGATATAATGGTCGAAGAGCTAAATGTCATGGGGGGCAAAGCTTAACACTTATACCCATCTCATTAGCCATTTGACATTTAGTCAACAAATTATAATTTTTTGTAATATTTATACGAGGAGAAGAGGATGAATAAATCTGAGTTAATTGATGCTATCGCATCAGGTGCTAACCTTTCTAAAGCTGATGCAGGCCGTGCATTAAATGCAATGACTGACGCAATTACATCTGCAATGTCAAGCGGTGATGGTGTCCAACTTACTGGTTTCGGTAGTTTTGTAGTTCGTGAGCGTGCAGCTCGCACAGGTAGAAATCCTCAAACAGGTGCTACAATTAATATCGCTGCATCTAAAGTTGCTGCTTTTAAAGCTGGTAAAGCTCTTAAAGACGCGGTTAACGGTTAATTAATCACTAATTAATTATTAAAAGCACCCTTATGGGTGCTTTTTTTATGCGCGTTTTATGTACAAGATAATTTAATGACACTCTTGCTGTAAAATAGCAAAATTTTTAATTCTGGAGTTTATGATGGAAAGAACTTTATCAATTATCAAGCCTGATGCAGTAGCAAAAAATGTCATCGGTCAGATTTATGCAAGATTCGAAGAAGCGGGTTTTAAAATTGTTGCTGCTAAGATGATTCATCTTGATAGAGAGCAAGCAGGCGGCTTTTATGCGGTTCATAAAGAAAGACCTTTCTACAATGATTTAATTGATTTCATGACATCTGGCCCAGTCATGGTTCAAGTGCTTGAAGGTGAAGATGCGGTAGTGAGACACCGTGAGGTCATGGGAGCAACGAATCCCCAAGAGGCCGCTCCTGGAACCATTCGTGCGGACTTTGCAACTTCTATCGATGAAAATGCAGTGCATGGCTCAGATTCTCTAGAAAATGCCGAGATAGAGATTAACTATTTCTTTGGCGATGGTGGTGTTTGTCCAAGAACTCGCTAGTCAGAACTGGGTTTAATATTCAAAAATTCTTTGAACAAAACGAATTTATTAGGGCTTAATCAATCCAATCTTAATCATTTCTTTTTTGAGTTGGGTGAGAAGTCCTATCGTTCTAAACAATTGATGCAATGGGTCTATCACAAAGATGTGATAGATTTCAATGAGATGTCTAATTTAAGTGCTAACTTAAGAGATAAGTTAGATTCTATTGCATCATTTGATCTTCCTTTAATTAAAACACAGTCAATGGCTTCTGATGGTGTCATCAAATGGGTTTTGAGTTTAGATGAGGATAGTCATATTGAGATGGTTTATATACCTGAGAACCAAAGAGGAACATTGTGCATTTCATCCCAGGTGGGCTGTGCATTGGATTGCTCTTTTTGTTCAACGGGCAAACAAGGGTTTAATCGTAACCTCTCATCGGCTGAGATTATGTCCCAGTTAATGATTGCGAAACTTCATCTTAACAGTACCAACCAAAGAATCACTAATGTCGTCTTTATGGGAATGGGCGAACCGCTTTTGAATGAAAAATCAGTCTATGAGTCGTGCGATTTATTGCTAGATGATATGGCATATGGACTTTCCAGGAGGAAGGTGACGATTTCAACTTCAGGGGTTGTTCCAGCAATTTATAGAATGTGCGACTCAACTAATGTGAGTTTGGCAATATCTTTGCATGCATCTGATAATGATTTGAGAGATGAATTGGTTCCAATTAACCAAAAATATCCCATTAATGAACTAATGGAGGCTTGTCATCATTTCATTAATTCTGGCTCTCAAGAAAGACATGTGCTTTTTGAATATGTGATGCTTGATGGGGTAAATGACTCTGAGACTCAGGCCAAGGCACTGGCCAAACTTTTGAAGAATATTTCCGCTAAAGTTAATTTAATTCCTTTTAATCCTTTCCCGAATACCCAATATAAAACCTCTAATAGATCTACAATAGAGAAGTTTCAGGATATCTTATATAGCAGTGGGATCAGAACAATGACTAGAAGAACCAGGGGTGATGATGTTGATGCGGCTTGTGGTCAACTAGTGGGAAAGGTCAAAGATAAATCCAAAAGGAGCTTAAGAGATGCTTGATGGCATAGAACATTACCCAAAAAGAAGAAGGAAAATTAAAATCTTTCCGATACTGGCAGTCTTAATTCTTATTGTTGGATCAGCAGCAGGGTACTGGTTTTTAGTGCTAAATAAAAATACACAGACTGAAGAAAGTCATGTGATTGTGATTTCTGAACCTAAAGTGGTCATTGAGTTAAATAGTGATGAGATAAAGCCCATTAAACAAAATAATAACGCTAATACTCAAGAGAAAAGCGATAGTTCTCTGAGAGAAAACCTAGATGAAATTATCCTAATTAAGAACTAGTATGAAGCCAATTTATACAATCACAAGAAGAGAATCTAGAAAAATACATGTAGGGAATGTAGCGATAGGAGGTGATGCTCCTATTTCTGTCCAGAGTATGACCAATACAGATACCTGTGATGTAGAGGCTACTATCGGTCAAATTCAAAGAATTTCAGATGCAGGCGCTGACTTAGTTAGAGTCTCGATTCCCACCATGGATGCAGCTGAAGCGTTCAGAGAAATAAAATCAAGAGTCGATATCCCAATCATCACCGACATTCATTTTGATTATAAGATTGCACTAAAAGTTGCAGAGTATGGTGCTGATTGCCTGAGAATCAATCCTGGAAATATTGGAAAAGAGGACAGGGTGAGAGAGGTAGTTGCTAGCGCAAATGATCATGGCATACCAATCAGAATTGGTGTAAATGCTGGCTCATTGGAAAAAGATTTGCAAAAGAAATACGGTGAGCCTAATCCAGAGGCGATGGTGGAATCAGCATTTCGCCATATTGATATCCTGGATAGACTTAATTTTCAAAATTTTAAGCTATCTCTAAAGGCCTCAGAAATCTTCATGACAGTATTTGCCTATCGCCAACTTGCCTCTCAAATCGATAATCCACTGCATTTGGGTATTACTGAAGCTGGCTCTTATCGCTCTGGAACAGTTAAAAGTTCAATTGGACTTGGTATGCTGCTATCTGAAGGGATTGGAGACACCATTAGGGTATCCCTAGCTTCTGATCCGGTGGATGAAGTCAAGGTGGGTTTTGATATCTTAAAATCCCTACACCTAAGAAAGAAAGGGGTTAATTTAATTGCTTGTCCATCTTGTTCAAGACAAAAATTTGATGTGATTTCGGTAGTAAATGAACTTGAGTCTAGATTAGAAGACATCAATGAATCTATTGATGCAGCAATCATTGGTTGTGTTGTTAATGGTCCTGGAGAGGCAAAAGAGGTCTCTGTTGGACTGACAGGCGGAGATCCGAATCTTTTATATATTAACGGTATGAAAGAGAAAAAAATCAGTAACGAGTCATTGGTTGATGAGCTTGAAAGACAAATCAGAGATCAAATTAAGTTGAAAAAAGTTTAACGATTGGATCTCTTGTAGGCTTTTATCCTATAAATTGTTTGAATGAGCCAGTAACCGGTAAATGCACTAACGGTTCCAACTATCAAACAACCCAGCAAAAAAGGTTCCCATATTTGGCCTAAGACCGATGAAATATATTCATAGGTCATATGAAAATCCTCTTCAATACTAACCCCTAAGATAATAGCACCCAGTTTATAGCAGGCATAAAAGATAGGCGGCATGGTCAGAGGATTGGTAATCCATACCAAGGCAACAGATACAGGAAGGTTGGCATAAAGCCAAATTGCCAAGGGGGCAGCAATAGCCATCTGAAAAGGCACCGGAATAAAGGCACAGAAAAGTCCGATTGCAAATGCTTTAGATATAGATCGACGATTAAAATTCCAAAGACTTGGGTTATGTAGATGCTCACTTAACCAGCCTAAACTCTTGTTTTGTTTAAGCTCTTCAGGATTCGGTGTGTATTTTTTGAGAAACTTTTTCACTTCAATCAGACTATTATCGAGACCAATTATAAAGTTTAATGATGAGGAGATGATGAGAGACTACCAAGAAGGACGTCTAATTTTTTGATTGGGGTCTTTGGTAATGTTTTTGGTTTTTACCTTGATCTTTTCATCAAAGTTTCTTGCAATGAATCCTAAATCAGGCTTGATCTCCTTAAGTGGAATCCAGACGCGATAACCACTTCCCTTGGCTACCTCAATAGACTCATTGTACTCGGTTCTCATGGATTTGACTGAATCCTCAAAACACCCTGTTGGAAGAATGACTTCAATAGAATCCCCTACAGAGAATTTATTTTTAGCCTCGATCAGTGCTTCTCCGTTTTGATAATCAATGATTTCACCCACCACCTGTTGCTTGTGAGAGCGAGAGTAATTATCAAGATATGTTTGAAGTTCCTCAGGTTGATGTCTTCTATAAAAGCCATCTGTATATCCACGATTTGCTAAATTCTCAAGTATGCCAAATGCATCAGGGTTAAATTCTCTTCCAGCAACTGCATCATCAATGGCCTGTTTATAAACCTGGGCGGTTCTAGCAGCATAGTAATGGGATTTTGTTCTTCCTTCAATTTTAAGAGAGTCAATGCCAAGTGTTGCGAGAGTGTGAACATGTTCAACTGCCCTTAGATCCTTTGAGTTCATGATGTAGGTCCCATGCTCATCTTCATAAGCCGGCATCAATTCTCCGGGTCTACCCGCCTCTTCAAGAAGAACTACTTTTTCTTGAGACTGATCCTCATTCTCAAGTTGGATATCCCCCTCAAGAGTCTCTTTTGCATCTTTTACATCATATTGCCAACGACATGAATTCGTACAAGTGCCTTGGTTTGGGTCTCTGTGATTAAAATAACCTGAGAGTAAGCATCTGCCAGAATAGGCAATGCATAAAGCACCATGAACAAAAACTTCGAGCTCAATATCTGGACATTCTTGACGAATTTCTTTCACCTCATCTAGGGAAAGTTCTCTTGATAAGATAATTCTATTGACCCCAACACTTTTCCAAAACTTAACAGCAGCGAAATTAATAGTGTTTGCCTGAACGGATAAGTGAATAACCTGGTCAGGATATTTTTCTTTTACCATCATGATTAAACCTGGATCTGCCATGATCAGGGCATCTGGCTTGAAATTGATAATCGGATCAATATCATCCATGTAGGTATTGATTTTGCTGTTATGAGGAATTACATTGGATGCAACAAAGAATTTTTTGTTTTGAGTATGTGCCTCACGAATACCTTCTTCAAGAGTTTTTAGATCAAAATCATTATTTCTTACTCGAAGACTATATCTCGGCTGACCTGCATATACCGCATCCGCACCGTATGCATAGGCATACCTCATGTGCTTTAGGCTTCCAGCAGGAGATAGTAACTCAGGTCTTTTCATGGGAATATTTTACCATGTAGCCATGAGTAAACATTTGATTACCATTCCACCGAAGAAATTCTTTAAATGTAAAATACACACCATGTTCACCAGAGATGATTTACCAAGATTAAAAGCAGATATTAGTCTAGATGCTGAGCTACTAGGCCACCCCATGAAATTGTCTACCAAGTGGGGATTGTTCAGTCCAAGAGCTATTGATGAGGGGACTCTATTGCTGTTAAAGCACCTAGAGATTTCAGAGACTGATAAGTGTCTTGATCTTGGGTGTGGGTATGGACCAATAGGTTTATCAGTGGCTAAATCATGCCCACAGGGAGAGGTTCATCTCATTGATAAGGATTTTGTTGCAATAGAGATGGCAGCTAAGAATGCAGAAAAGAATAACATTAAAAATACAGACATATATTTATCCGATGCTTTTTCAGAGGTTGATAAATTGGATTATTTCGATCAAGTGATTTCCAATATTCCCGCAAAAGTAGGCAGGGAACAGCTGTCGATTATTCTATATGATGCATATGATTCTTTGAAGGTTGGCGGCAAATTAACGTTTGTTACAATTAATGGACTTAGATCATTTATGAAAACTAACTTTCAAGAGGTTTTTGGGAACTACAAAAAGTTAAAGCAAGGAAAAAACTACACTGTATCTCAGGCCATAAAGATAAAATAATACTTTTTTAAAAAAACTCATCAGGAGAAATTAGACATGGATGTCATGGAAAGAATTCAAAAGCAAGTAGATAGTGCACCTATCGTAATTTACATGAAGGGAACGCCTCAATTTCCTCAGTGTGGTTTCTCTGCTAGAGCAGCACAAACACTTGCCTCAACTGGAATTGAGTTTGCTTATGTCAATGTTTTTGAGGATCAAGAAGTTTTCCAAAATCTACCCAGCTTTGCAGATTGGCCAACGTTTCCTCAGATTTACTTTAATTCTGAACTAGTTGGCGGTGGTGATATTATCGTTGAAATGGCTGAGAATGGATCTCTCAAAGAAGAGATGGAGAAGGCAGTAGAAAAGTTCAACGGCTAGTCCAGTAGGGCATGCAATTCATGCCCGTGATGCTTAAGCCACTTTACTTGTTCTTTGTAATTCGGCATCGTTTTTTCAACCAAATTCCAAAATTGACTTGAATGGTTCTTGATTTTGGTATGACAGAGTTCATGAATCAAAACATAATCTATCACTGAGATTGGGCTCATCATTAATAGATAATTAAGATTGATATCATTCTTAGGGCCACAGGATCCCCAGACAGTTTTTTGTTTTCTATAACGAACGTTCCTGTATTTAAAATCAAATTTCTTTGAAAAATATTCGATTCTAGGTTGAACAATCTTAATAAATTGATCTTTATAAAAAGCTAGAAGGTTTGACTTACCATCCCCAGATAAAAGAAATTTTTCTCCATTGAAATCAACAGAGGGTTTATGATTTGATGTAATTTCTAAAGGATAGCTTTTACCTAGATAATAAAACATCTCACCATCTTTGTAAGAGATTTTCTTTCTAGAGAGAATCAAATTTTGTTTTTTCTCAATCCATTTCTTTTTAGAGTTGATAAATGATTCAATAACTGATTTATCTAATCTAATTGGAGCGCGAACTACAATAGCGCCTGAGTGATCAATCTGAATGGATAAAGATTTCCTTTTGCTTCTGATTAGCTGGTAATCAGTCAACCCATTTTCTAGCATTTTCAAACATTCTTAGCCATGGACTTCTTTCATTCCAAGACTCTGGATGGTAAGAGTTTTGTATAGCTCTAAAAACTCTCTCAGGGTGTGGCATCATAATAGTGACTTGCCCCGAGATGTTTGTCACGCCAGCAGTCGACATATCTGATCCATTGGGATTGTTAGGGTAGAGTTGGGTGGGCTGATTGAAGTGATCTACGTACTGAAGTGCAATATCTGAAGTCTGATTACCATTAAAGGTCGCTCTTCCTTCTCCATGCGCAATGGCTATTGGCATGGTTGACCCTTCCATTCCTTGAAAGAATATGGATTTGGATTCTTTGATGGTGATGGATGAGAATCTGGCTTCAAATTGCTCAGAACGATTTCTGTTAAATGTTGGCCAGTTTTCAGTCCCAGGAATAATGTCTTTTAAGTTTGATAACATTTGACAGCCATTACATACGCCTAATGAAAAACTGTCTTCTCTTTCAAAAAATTTAGAAAAGTTATCTTTGGCTTTTGGATTAAACAGGATTGAGTTAGCCCAACCTCTACCTGCGCCTAGAACATCGCCATATGAGAAACCACCACAGGCCACAAGTCCCTTAAACTGCTCCAGAGATATTTTGCCGCTAAGAATATCACTCATGTGAACATCAATGGCTTCAAATCCAGCCTTTGTGAAAGCAGCTGCCATCTCTATTTGCCCATTAATACCTTGCTCTCTTAGTACCGCAATTTTAGGTTTAATTCCTTTTAAGTAATTAGGAGCAATTGCTTCATCAATATCAAACTTGGGATCAAAAACTAGCCCAGGAGTATCTTGTGAAATGGACTCAAATTCTTCATTGGCACACTCTGGATTGTCACGGAGTTTAGCTACCTCATAAGAAGTCTTTGACCATAATTTTTGAAGAGTAGATCTTGACTCTGTGAATATTTCAGTGCAACCTTGAAAGACTCTAATTTCATCTTTATTGTTAATTCTTGCAACCTCTTTGAAACACTCATCTAGATTATTCTCAGAGATAATCTCTTTTACTTTAGATTGATTCCTGCTTTCAACCTGAATTACACAACCAAGCTCCTCATTAAACAGGAAACTTAAGATATCTTCTTCAACGTAGATATCCAAACCAAGATGAGAGGCAAACGACATTTCCATTAACGTGGTCATTACACCTCCATCACTTCTATCATGATAGGCAGAAATAAGATCTTCTTTATTTAAGAAATTTACCACATCGAAGAATCGTTTGAAATACTCAGGATCATCTAAATTAGGTGTTTCATCACCAATTTGATTGAACACTTGAGCAAGAGCAGAACCACCCAGTCTATTCTTTCCAAGACCTAAATCAAGAAGATAAAGAACACTTCCTGAATCATTTTTTAGTAGTGCACTTTTCTGATGCCTGACATTTGGCGTTTTTGAAAAGGCTGAGATGATTAAGGATAGGGGAGCGGTAATAGACTTTTGCTCACCATTTTCATTCCAAGTGCTTTTCATGGACATAGAGTCTTTGCCTACAGGGATTGTCAATCCAAGCTTTGGACATAGGTCTTCACCAATCGCTTCGACGGCCTGATAAAGTTTTGCGTATTCACCTGGATGACTCGCAGCACTCATCCAGTTGGCACTTAGACTAATGTGACTCATATCTTCTACATAGCCACCCAGCATATTGGTTAATGCTTCTCCAACACTCATCTTAGCAGCTGCTTCTGCATCAATAAGCGCAAGTGGCGTTCTTTCCCCCATACTCATTATCTCGCCGAAATAATTATCATAATCCGCAATTGAGATGGCGCAATCCGCAACAGGCACTTGCCATGGACCTATGAATTGGTCTCTGGCCACCATACCGGTCACTGTTCTGTCTCCAATTGTGATTAGGAAACTTTTACTAGCAATGGTCGGTAATTGAATTAAACGATGAATGGCATCATCTAATTGAATTCCATCTAATTTGAACGGGTGAAGTTTTTTATCAGAAGTTTGGGTATCAATTGATGTCTTCGGAGGATTACCCAAAAGAACTTGCATTGGAATTTCTATTGGATTATTACCAAATAAATCATCATGTAATATCAACTCTTGTTCATCAGTCGCCTCACCAAGAACTGCATATGGCGCTCTTTCTCTCTGGGCTATTTGATCGAACATGGATAATTTTTCCCTATCAATGGCTAAAACATAACGCTCTTGAGATTCATTGCACCATATTTCCAAAGGAGACATTTGTTTGTCGTCGTTTGGAATGTTTCTTAATTCAAATCGACCACCTTTACCTGAATCATTTACCAATTCTGGCACACCGTTAGAAAGTCCCCCAGCGCCAATATCATGAATAGAGATAATTGGATTTTCATTGCCAAGATTGGTACAACTATCTATGACCTCTTGACACCTTCTTTGCATTTCTGGATTTGCCCTTTGAACTGAAGCAAAGTCCAAGTCCTCACTTTGGTCTCCACTACCAACACTTGAAGCAGCACCACCTCCAAGACCAATCAACATGGCTGGACCACCTAATACAATGATTAAATCCCCTGAGCTAATTTCACCTTTTTTGACATGCTTTTCTTGGATATGTCCTAGACCACCAGCAAGCATGATTGGTTTGTGATATCCTCGAATATCTCCATCTGGCATGGCCTGTTCATATGTTCTGAAATAACCAAGCGTATTCGGTCTTCCAAATTCATTATTGAATGCAGCTGCACCAATTGGACCCTCAATCATAATATCAAGCGCAGAGGCAATATGACTGGGTTTTCCATACTCTATTTCCCATGGCTGGAGCGCGTTTTCAATTTTAAGATTAGAGACACTAAATCCACATAAACCCACCTTGGGTTTTGAGCCTTGTCCGGTAGCACCTTCATCTCTAATTTCTCCACCAGATCCTGTCGCTGCACCAGGATCTGGAGCAATTGCGGTTGGATGATTGTGTGTTTCCACTTTCATGAGTATGGCCTTATGCTCTTCACTAGAGACATAACTTCCGTTTGAGTCTGGATAAAACCTACTCGCTGAATAACCTTCCATGACTGCAGAGTTATCACTGTATACCGATAATAGACCTTCAGGATTTTGATGATAGGTATTTCTAATCATGGCGAAGAGGCTTTTCTCTTTCTCGATATCATCAATTTTCCAATCTGCATTAAATATTTTATGACGACAATGTTCTGAATTTGCTTGTGCGAACATCATCAACTCAATATCATTTGGATTTCTACCAAGTTTTTGAAAGCTTTCAACCAGATATTCAACTTCGCCATCAGAAAGTGCAAGGCCTAATTCAATATTTGCCTTGTTAATGGCATCTTTTCCATTGGATAGAACATCTATAGAGTCAAATGATTTTGGCTCAAGATGGTGGAATATTTTTTCTCCATCATCAAAAGATTGGAGATGGGACTGAGTCATTGGATCAATGAGAATTTGAGAGACTAAATCAGTCTCAGAAACAACTTGATCAAAATGATAAACAATGGCTCTCTCAATTCTAATAATCTTTTCCAAACCACAAAGATGAGAGATATCGGTGGCTTTTGAGGACCACGGGGAAATCGTACCCAGCCTAGGGGTCACAATAAAAGTTTCTTTTGAATTTTTAAAGCTTACCTCAGAGGCATAAGACAGGAGTTTTCTGACTTTGCTAATTTCTTCTGAATCTAGTTCATCCTTAATCTCAGCAAAGTGAACATATTCAGCGCCAAGTAGGTTTGACTTAATTTTATTTAGTTTTTGTTTTAGGCGTTCAATCTGGAAGGATCTTAAGGCATTTATGCCCCCAAAGGTAACTATCATAATTGTTGCATCACTTCCTCAGAAATATCAGCATTGTGATAAACCTCTTGAACATCATCTAAATCCTCTAAATGGTCTATCAGTTTCATGAATTTTTCAGCATCCGTAAGGTTTAGCTCAACCCTAGTTGATGGCTCCATGGTGATCTCAGAATGAGTGGGCTCAAGTCCTGCATTGATAAGTGCATCTTTAACTTCAAAAAAAGTTTCAGGAGTCGTAATGACATCAATTGATCCATCCTCAGAGATGACATCCTCAGCACCAGAATCAATTGCCACTTCCATGATGCTGTCTTCATCTCCAGACTCGTAGCTAATGAATCCCTGTTTAGAAAATAAGTAGGAAACCGAACCGTCTGTGCCTAAATTTCCACCAAATTTCGAGAAAGCATGCCTGACATCTGCCACAGTACGATTTCTATTATCGGTCAGACAATCAACCATGATTGCTGTCCCTGAAATGCCATAACCTTCATAGCGAACGTCTTCATAATTTTCACCATCAAGATCACCACTGCCTCTTTTAATGGCATTCTCGATAGTGTCCTTCTTCATGTTAGCAGCTAGCGCTTTATCGATGACTGCTCTCAGGGAGGGGTTGTTTTCCAAAACCCCGCCGCCCATCTTCGCAGCAACTACGATTTCTTTAATTATTTTGGTAAAAATCTTGCCACGTTTTGCGTCTTGAGCGCCTTTTCTGTGTTGTATGTTATGCCATTTACTATGTCCAGCCATAATCTTCCTTCGTTTTCAAATATTTTAGATTTTTTAAATAAAAAATGGTCAATGATTGGCAGTGAAATCCAAAAGTTTTTGGATAGATTTTTTTGCCTGGTTCCCAATAGTTGGGTCAATTAAAATTTCGTTATTCTTCTTCTTAAGAACGTTCAAACATTTTTCTAATGAATTCATAGCCATCCAATCACAATGAGCGCATGATTCGCAATCAGCACTATCGCCCATCGATGGCGCTTCAATCAATTTTTTGTTTGGCGCTACTTCTGACATCTTGTGGAAAATACCATTATCAGTTGCCACAATAAAGACATCTTCCTCACGATTTTTAACTGCCTCAATCAGTGCTGTTGTTGAACCTACAACATCTGCAATATCAACCACCTCCTGAGGGGATTCGGGATGCACTAGGATGGCAGAATTTGGATAAAGTTCTTTTAAATTCAAGATAGCATCCGCCTTAAACCTTTCATGAACCACACATGAGCCTTGCCACAAAATCATATCTGCACCGGTTTCATTTTTTACATAATTCCCCAGATGTTTATCAGGTGCCCAAAGAATCTTTTGGTTATTTTCTTTAAGATGATTGACAACTTTGAGAGCACTGCCAGAAGTGACTACCCAATCAGCTCTGGCTTTAACTTCTGCCGATGTGTTAGCATAAACAACCACGGTATGATCAGGGTGCTGGTCACATAATTTTGAGAAATCATCGATAGGGCAGTCTTCATCTAAAGAGCAGGTAGCCTGATCATCAAGGACAAATACTTGTTTGTCAGGAGATAGGATTTTAGCAGTCTGGCCCATGAATTTAACGCCAGCAACGATAATCATATCTGCATCTGAGTTCTGACCAAATCGAGCCATCTCAAGAGAATCAGAAACAATTCCCCCAGTCTCTTCAGCCAAATCCTGTAGATCACCACTGACGTAGTAATGAGCTACCAATACCGCATTATTTTTTTTTAGTTCTTGACGAATGGAATCCCTAATATCCATTAAGATTATTTTGATTCAGATGTTGTTTTGATATTCAATTCCCTTAGGATTTTTCTAGGCACACCTGCTGGGGCATCGGTGAGAAGACAAGCAGCGGTTTGTGTTTTAGGAAATGCGATTACATCTCGAATTGAAGTACTCTCAGTGAGAATCATGACCAATCTGTCTAGGCCAAATGCAATACCTCCATGAGGTGGGCAGCCATATTCCAGAGCATTCAGTAAGAATCCAAATTTTTCATTGGCTTCCTCATCATCAATACCCAGAATTTCTAAAACTGTTTTTTGCATTTCTGACTCATGAATCCTGATAGATCCACCACCCACTTCTGAACCATTGATGACCATGTCATAGGCACGAGATAGGGAAGATTCAGGATCTTTCTTGAGTGTATCAGCATCTACATTTGGAGAGGTAAATGGGTGATGAATTGCGGTAAAGCCACCCTCATCAGTTTTCTCAAACATTGGAAAATCAACTACCCAAATTGGCGCCCATTTGGATTCAAACAAATCTAAATCAACTGCAATTTTTTCTCTCAAATTGCCAAGTGCCTCATTAACAATTTTAGTCTTATCTGCACCAAAGAAAATAAGATCACCAGTATTTGCACCTGTTGCCTCAATCACTTTTTGGGTGACTTCATCACCGATAAATTTTAGGATTGGTGAAGCTGGTCCGTCCTCATTCATTTTGATATAAGCTAGACCTTTTGCGCCATAAATTGAGACATAATTAGTGTAGTCATCAATGTTCTTACGACTCAGTTTAGCGCCACCCGGGACAAGCATTGCTGCGACGCGTGAACTGTCATCCTGAGCAGGTCCTGAAAAAACCTTGAAGTCAACATTTTTCATCAAATCATCAATGCTAGTCATCTGCATTGGGATACGCATATCTGGACGATCTACGCCATATAGACTCATAGCATCTGCATAAGATATTACTGGAAACTTTTCAGGGAGTTCGACATCAATAGTGGATTTGAAAAGCTTTCTGATCATATCCTCCATCATGTCCATGATTTCTTGTTCTGACATGAAAGAAGTTTCGATATCTAGTTGAGTAAACTCAGGTTGTCTGTCTGCTCTGAGATCTTCATCTCTAAAACATTTCACAATTTGATAATACCTCTCCATTCCCGACATCATCAGAAGTTGCTTGAAGAGCTGAGGAGATTGAGGAAGTGCAAAAAAAGTTCCAGGATGAGTCCTAGAAGGGACTAAATAGTCTCTAGCTCCTTCAGGGGTTGCTTTGGTGAGAAATGGGGTCTCAATATCAAGAAAGTCATTCTCATGCATGAACTCTCTCATAAAGTGAGTCACTTTAGACCTAAGACGAAGTCTTTTCTGCATTTCATCTCTTCTTAGGTCAAGATATCTGTATTTTAGTCTTACCTCTTCAGAGGTGTCAGTGGCATCAATCTGAAAAGGAATTGGTTTTGATTCATTAAGTATGTTGATTGAATCGGCAACGACTTCAATTTCACCAGTTTGAATTTTATTATTGACCAAAGAATCATCCCTGGCAATAACCTGACCTGTGACTTGAAGTACAAATTCTGAACGAACTTTTTCACCAATTTTGAATGCATCATTATTTTCTGGATTAATAACTATCTGACACAAACCTTTCTTGTCTCTGAGGTCAAGAAATATGACACCTCCGTGATCACGTCGACGGTTTACCCATCCAGTTAATGTCACATCTTTACCAATGAAATCCTTATTAAGATTTCCACAATACTCAGTTCTCATATTAATCCTTATCGACTTTTTCAGGAGCAACTACTCCCGTTGAAATAATTAATTTAAACGCTGCGTCAACACTCATATCCAGTTCTATGACGTCTTTTTTCGGAATCATTATAAAAAATCCAGAAGTTGGGTTTGGTGTAGTTGGTACATAGATATTGACCAAATCTTTTCCAACTTTATTTTCAATTTCTTCAACAGGACCGCCAGTTTGAAATGCGATCGTCCATAAGCCTTTTCTTGGATACTCAATTAGGAGCGCTTTTTTAAAGCTTTCTCCAGAATCATTAAGAACGGTTGAAGAAACCTGCTTGAATGTTTTGTAAAGACCTCTAAATCCTGGAATTTTATTTAACAGGTTTTCCCAAAGGTTGAGAATCTTTTGTCCAACTAAGTTTCTAACTAGAAGACCAGTGACTAGGGTAATAATTAAAACAACTGCAACCCCAGTGCCTGGAATGTCCATGGGGTATCCCAGCATGACCTCAGGATGGTATTGACGAGGGATAAGGTTGTCGAAAAACTCAATGAAGAATTTGATGACGACAAATGATAACCCAAGGGGTATCCAAACCAATAGTCCAGAGATGAAGTAACTTCGTAAGCGTTTCACGCCAAATTAACCTAGAAAAAAGGCATATTTTATCACATTGAATTCAGGTGAATTAGACCGACTCTTCGTCTCTCAAGGTAAGGATTTCATAACCGGTTTCTGTGACTAAGATAGTGTGCTCCCATTGAGCAGATAAGGATTTATCTTTAGTCGTGACTGTCCAGCCATCAACTTGGGAAGTATTAACCTCATACCCTCCAAGATTTACCATTGGCTCAATCGTAAAAGTCATTCCTGCTTCAAGAACAGGACTTTTTTTCAAGTTACCGTCATCATAGTGAAGTACTTGAGGGGCTGCATGGAAGGTTTGACCGATTCCATGACCACAGTAATCGCGAACAACTGAGCAGTTGTTTTTGTTTGCATGATTTTCAATAGCAATCCCAATTTCACCAAGATGAATACCTGGCTTGACTTTCTCTATACCAATGTACATACACTCCTGCGCAATGCGACAGATTCTTTGAGCCTTAACACTTGATTTACCAACAATGAACATTTTAGAGGTATCGCCATGGTAACCATCTTTGATAACGGTGATATCAATATTAATAATATCTCCTTTTTTGAGCGTTTTATCTCCAGGGATACCATGACACACAACATTATTAACACTTGTGCAAATTGATTTCGGGAATCCATGATAGTTAAGAGGTGCAGGGATTGCATCTAATTCGTTGGTGATAAAATCATGACAGAGTCTATCAAGCTCATCTGTTGAAACTCCGGCTTTAACATGAGGCCCAATCATATCAAGCACTGAGGCAGCGAGCTGCCCTGCAACTCGCATTTTGTCAATTGCTTCTTGGTTTTTTATCTCAATCGACACTATGATTTGCCAAGAGCGTTGGCTCTTTTTTCCAGAGCTTTAATACGGGATTCAATAGAAGGGTGTGATGAAAATAATGACATCATTCCTTTTTTATCATTGATACCGAAGGCTGCCATTTGCTCAGGAAGGGCATCAGGCTCTAATTGCCCCAGCCTTTTGAGCGCATTGATCATATTGCCATGACCCGCTAAATCAGCACCACCAGTGTCTGCTACAAATTCTCTTTTCCTAGAGAAATACATCACAATCGTTGAAGCAAGAATTGAGAGAATAATTTCTGCAAAGATAGTTGCGACGAAATAACCAATTCCATAACCTCTGTCATTCTTAAGTATGACTCTATCAACAAAATGACCAATGATTCTTGAGAAGAAAATAACAAAGGTATTGACCACTCCTTGAATGAGAGTCAAAGTCACCATGTCTCCATTTGCCACATGACTCATTTCATGTCCAATCACTGCTTCAATTTCACCTTGCGACATATTATCTAAAAGGCCTTGTGAAACTGCTACCAAGGCATTGTTTTTACTAGCACCCGTTGCAAACGCGTTCATAGCAGGTGATGGGAAAATCCCTACTTCTGGCATTTTGATACCAACCGTTTTTGATTGTTTTTCCACGGTGTCAATAATCCACTTTTCAACATTATTTGAAGGAGAGTCGATAATTCTTACACCGGTCATTTTCTTAGCCATCCATTTAGAGGCAGCAAGAGAGATGAATGCACCACCAAATCCAAAAACAGATGCAAAGATTAGTAAAGCATTGAGATTAAGATCAGAGCCATTCTCAGCTAGTAAACTATCTACACCAAGGATTCTTAAGGTAATACTGAGAAGGACGATTATGGCAATATTCGTAGCAAGAAATAAAAAGATTCTTTTCATAGTTTTGTTTAATAGTTAATTTAGATATTAGATATGGATTATATGATACATAATCAAGTTAAGTACTTATGGGTTTGAGGTTAAAGCTTTACTACAAACCTGTGAATTACTTTTCCAGTTTAAGCTTTTGAGATTCATCTATATTAAACTCTCTCCAATTCCCAGTTTCTACACAAGTAAAACCCAAGTAAATCGATTGTAGGCAGAGATCAATCTCATGTTTCACTGAACTATCACTGTATAGTCTGTCACCAATGACAGGATGATCAATCATGGATAAATGTCTCCTTATTTGGTGCTTTCTACCTGTCTTAATATTTATCTCTATGAGTGATTTATCATGATGAGTATCTACTGGAAATATCTCAGTCAAAGCGTCTTTACCATCTAGCTCATAATCAATGATTTTATTAGTATCGATAACCCCATCACAAATAGCCAAATATTTTTTCTTAATCTCTCGTTGAGCAAACTGATCGGACAGAAGCCTTGCAGAATTCTTTGAGTGGGCAATTACCATTAGTCCTGAAGTTGCTCTATCCAAACGATGAACGGGAAATGAGTCTTTTTGGAGTTCTTTTGAGGCAATACGAATAATGGAGCAATGATCACCCCATTTAGAACCTTGAGAAAAAATTCCTTTTGGCTTAAACCAAACGCTATATGTTTTCATGGAATCTATGAGTAAAGGCTTTGCAGGGATTTTCGAGAGAATTTGTTCATCATAATATAAGTAAATTGTCTGACCTGGCAATACCTCATTTTTTGAGCGTCTAATTCTGGAAACTTTTGAACCATCATCCAACCAGACGGAACCCTTCTCCATGGCATCTTTGATTTTCGATTTTGATAGATCAACACACTCAGATATGACCTCCAGGGCTTGGCTTTTTTGGTTTATGGTGAATGTTTTTTCAAGTATCATCTTTTTTTTGGCCTATAAACTTATGATAGAAAAACCAACAAAATCATCTGACTTACAATCACAAGCTAGAGAAGAGCATCTTAATGGAAATAGCTCTAAAGCTATTTTATTATTAACTGAGGCCATTCAAGAAGATTCATCGAATCTTGATGTCGCCATGGATATGGTCCAGGTATTTTTGGATATTGATGAGTTAGAACAAGCAATTTCTTTATTTAGTAAGTTTCCTGATACGATTGTTGAGACCTCTATGGGGAATAGTTTGAATACCCAGATTAATCTTAAGACACTTGCCTCGAAGACTGAAGGCAAGGATTCTCTAAGAGAACGAATTTTTACTGAGCCAGAGAATATGCAAGCTAAATTTGATTTAGCAATCTGCTACTTTTCTGAGCATAATATTGAGAGTGGGATGGATCAACTATTTGTAATCATGGAAAAAGATAGCGCATTTAAAGAGGGTGCTGCAAAAGAGATGATTATCACAGTTGCAAATATGCTTGAACAAACCGATATTGAATTAAGTAAGTCTTATCGAAATAAGCTTGCGAATTTAACGAATTGAATAAAAGGAGAGATAATATGTATACCAAAGGCGAACCTCATGTTTTAGATTTATCCAAGGGTGATACCGTTTATATATGTCAGTGTGGAAAAACCTCAAGCCCACCATATTGTGATGGGTCTCATCAAGGTAGTGAGTATGAACCCTTAGAGCATATTGCACCTGCAGACCAACAGATTTATGTTTGCGGTTGTGGCAAAACCAACGTCAAACCATTTTGCGACGGGTCTCACAATAACAGCTAATCGCCTGTTGACAATAAATTACATTTCAAATTAATGAACTTACCTAAAGAGGGATTATCTGGGCTACACTCCCAGTTAATTACCTCTTGCAGTTCTGATTGAAGTTCACTAAGTAAACTTTCATCAGATTCAGTCTCGCCATTTGCAAAAGTAAATTGAGACAGAAAGCTCAGAAAAACAACAAAATATAATCTTGTAAATTGCATAATTGTTCATATTAATACTTTAAGAGTTGTATGTTTGTGTTCTTTATGCACTAATTTTGTGGAGATTATTATGAGGTTTTTAATTATTGCAGCATTCTTGTCAAGTCTCTCTGCATATGCCGAATATAAAGAGGACTCTTTTAATGAAGAGATCATTCTAATGCCAATCAGTTTTGAGCACACACAATTAGCAGGGATGCCGAAAATACTAACATGCATAGGCGAGGTGATAGATTTCTCATCAATCACACTTAAAAGATTAATTGCATATAGAGACAAGAGGGAGGTGATTTATTCGCCAGAGACATATTGGGAAAAAATAAGCTTCGGCAATCAGCTAAGTGTCAAAAACTTTAAAGATTATTCTTTTATAGGTAAGGCTGGAGACAACTTATATTGGTCAAGCAATCAAGACTCTGCAAAACTTAATTTAAAAACTGATAGATTTGCAGCAAATAAAGGCAGGATACAGCTCCAAGCTACATGTAAATTGAAACATAAAAATTGGAATGAATTTGGTAATTGAGCGCGCAGTGCGCGCTCAAGATGGATTAGATTAATGTAGAAATTACAGCTATAAAGGCCACTACTAAAGTTAATGTGGCTGCTGATACTGATACGATTGTTTTCATAATATCTCCTAGGCTACATCCATAGCCATATCTGCACCAAAAATTTGAGCCTCTTCAATTGCGTTCAGCTCATCCGTTATTTCATTGATTCTTTTGTCAAGAATTGTCAGCATCTGAGTTCGGACACTGGCATCTGGGACTTGTGATTGAACACAAGATCTAACGACTAGTAGTTCATTAAGTAATTTTTCGTTATTCATATAACCTCCTCAAGTTATTTGTAAACCATAGTATTACTGGGTTGAAAATATGTAAAACAAAAAAAAATAATTATCGTTATCGAAAAAATCGATAGATAAATTTATATTATCTATTTTTTAAATATAAAAAAATTCACTCATAAACTATTAGAATAGCTTCCATGAAAAATTTAGCGACCACAATATTTATCTCATTAATCTCTATCTCTTTCTCAATTCATTCTAAAGATAGAAAGTTTCAATGTGAAGGAATGGAGACGCAAGATTATGTGATTAATGGTGAGGAATCTTGGTGGGGTGAATGGGCTGGAATGAAAGAGTTAGGGGTCAAGCCTTTTGTCGTAGGCATTGAAAATGAGATGGTCTCGTTGAATTATCCATTTGAATTTAAATCCAAGTTATCTCTAACTGACAACTATTATAAAAGTACAGATACAGTGACTCTAGAAGATGATCTTAAAGTTGATATATATATAGATGTCCATCGTGATACGGGGATGACATTTATTCAGCTTCATACTTTCAATTCTCAAAACCCAACGAAAAAAATTGGCAAGGGTCATATTGAGAATGGAACTAAGAATGTGAGACTCTATGAACTAATAGGTGATTGTAAAGTTAAATAATGGGGCGAGAGACGGGGCTCGAACCCGCGACAACCGGAATCACAATCCGGGGCTCTACCAACTGAGCTACACTCGCCACAAAATGGCACGCCCTAAACGATTCGAACGTTTGACCTACGGCTTAGAAGGCCGTTGCTCTATCCAGCTGAGCTAAGGGCGCATAAACTTTTTAGACAGCAGAATCTGGTCGGAGTGGAGGGATTCGAACCCCCGACCACCTGGTCCCAAACCAGATGCGCTACCAGACTGCGCTACACTCCGAGAAAGGGTAAATTATACTTTGATAGTCTGCCTAGTCAATTAAACTTGGCAAAATAATTGGCGTGTTCCTGAACTTCATTTTCACTGGCATAGCAGATAGATAAATCTGGCCAAGAAGCGCTTGAGGGGGTGTTTAAATTTTCAGAAGACTGTTGGCTTTTTTCTTCATTTTCATTGAATAAATTTGATTGACCGCCAGTCATAGCAATATAGACTTGGGAGAGAATTTGAGCATCCAAAAGAGCGCCATGAACAGTTCTAGCGCTTGCATCTATCTCGAAGCGTCTGCAAAGCGCGTCTAAGTTATGCATCGCACCAGGAAATTTCTGTTTAGCCATCTCCAATGTATCAATAACATTACATCTATTCTCAATCAGATCTTCAACACCCATGAGTTTTAACTCATGATTTAAAAAACCCAAGTCAAATGGGGCGTTATGAATGACCAGGGTTGAGCCTTCAATAAACTCAAGAAACTCTTCAGCAATCTCTTCGAAGACAGGCCTCCCTTTTAAAAACTCATCCGTGATGCCATGAATCTTAACTGACTCACCCACACTTTTATTAGGTTGAATGTATTCATGGAATTCATGGTCAGTTGGCATTCTTTTGATAATTTCACAGCACCCAATTTCAATAATTCGATGACCCTGACTGGGTTCAAGCCCTGTGGTTTCAGTATCAAGTATGATGAGTCTTTCCATTTAAAGTCTTTCGTGTAAAATTCTCTTTTTTTTCACATTCAAAGTATCAATGGCAAGAGTAACCGTAGAAGATTGTTTAAAGTATATACCAAATAGGTTTGATTTAATATTAGTTGCTGCAAAAAGAGCGCACCAGTTGAACTCAGGTGGTTTTAAATCAACTCTAGATGTTGGTAAAGACAAGCCTGCCATTGTTGCCCTAAGAGAGATAGAAGAGGGGTTAATTGATAAAAGCATCCTGACTGAAGAGTATGAGATGGAAGAGGAGTTATCTGCACAAGATCAAATCAATCAACAAAACTTGATGAGTGAAGTCGAAGAGGAGCTTTCTCAGGTTGCTGTAGATGAAGAATTAGATGATTTAGTTGAGGATAGCGAATAAAAACTTAGCATAATAATCAACTATTTACCAAAAAAGCCCCAGTGATGGGGTTTTTTTACGCGTGAATATTAGTATATTAGAAAAACGTGATACTTTTGCAAAGGGTTTTTTTTTGTTTAAACTTGCAAATGCTTACATTTAATGAGGAGATTTTATGTCTAAAGACAATTCTTATTGGGAAGCAAATCTGGCACTGATTAAAAAGTGTCTGGCCATATGGTTTGTAGTTTCATATGTCTTCGGGATTTTGCTTGTTGAACAACTCAACGCCATTTCGTTGGGTGGTTACAAACTTGGTTTCTGGTTCGCGCAACAGGGATCTATCTATGTGTTTGTAGCTTTAATTTTCTATTACGCCAAGAAAATGGGCGAAATTGATGCTAATAGTAAATAAGGAGGTATAAGATGGATTTACAAGCTCTAACGTTTACTTTTGTAGGTATCACTTTTGCGATCTACATTGGTATTGGTCTATGGTCTAGAACAGGCTCAACTAAAGAGTTCTACGTAGCTGGCGGTGGTGTACCACCGGTCCTTAATGGTATGGCTACTGCGGCTGACTGGATGAGTGCTGCTTCATTTATTTCAATGGCTGGCTTAATCGCCTTCCTAGGTTATGGTGGTTCAGTTTTCTTAATGGGTTGGACAGGTGGATACGTTCTACTTGCTATGCTTCTAGCTCCATACTTAAGAAAGCACGGCTGCTTTACGGTCTCTGAGTTCATTTCAGATCGTTACTATTCAAAGACTGCTCGTGTTGTAGCGGTTATTTGTTTGATCATCGCTTCAGTTACATACGTAATTGGTCAGATGAAAGGTATCGGTGTTGCATTCGGTAGATTCCTGGAAGTAGATTACACGGATGGTCTATTAATCGGTATGGGTATCGTATTCGTATATGCTGTACTTGGTGGTATGAAAGGTATTACATATACCCAGGTAGCACAGTATGTCATTATGATTATTGCCTACACTATCCCAGCTATCTTTATTTCACTTCAAATGACAGGTAACCCAATTCCTCAATTAGGTCTTGGTTCAACACTTGCTGATGGAAGTGGTACGTATCTTCTTGATAAGTTAGATCAGGTTGTGACAGGTCTCGGTTTTGCTGAGTACACAACTCAATTCAGACTTAACATGACAAATACATTTGTTTACACTTTATCTCTAATGATTGGTACTGCTGGTCTTCCGCACGTTATCATGAGATTCTTCACTGTTCCTGACATGAAGGCTGCTCGTGAGTCTGCTGGTTGGGCATTAGTATTTATCGCGATCCTATACACAACTGCTCCTGCGGTTGCTGCGATGGCTCGTTTAAACCTTATTGATACTGTTCACAATACTCAAGTATCTGAGCTTCCTGGTTGGGTTGCTAAGTGGGAAACTACTGGATTACTTAAGTATCAAGATAAGAATGGTGACGGTAAGATCCAATACGTTGCTGATAAAGCTAAGAATGAGATGACTAAAGTTGACCGTGACATCATGGTACTTGCTAACCCAGAAATTGCTCAGTTACCTAACTGGATTATTGCTCTGGTTGCTGCAGGTGGTCTTGCTGCTGCGTTATCAACGGCTGCAGGTCTATTGCTTGCAATCGCGTCATCAGTATCACATGACTTACTGAAGGGTGTATGGCATCCTGAGATTTCAGAATCTAAAGAGCTATTCTATGGACGTGTCTCAATGGCAGGTGCGATTGCTCTAGCTGGTTATCTTGGATACAACCCACCAGATTTTGCTGCAGGTACTGTTGCTCTAGCCTTTGGTCTAGCTGCATCAAGTTTATTCCCAGCAATCATGATGGGTATCTTCAGCAGAACAATGAATAAAGAAGGTGCTATCGCAGGTATGTTAGCCGGTATTACTGTAACACTTCTATACGTGTTCCAGCACAAGGGTATCATGTTTGTGGCTTCAACTTCATTCATGGGCGGTATGCCAAACAACTGGTTCCTAGGTATTGAACCAAATGCGTTTGGTGCTGTTGGTGCTGTAGTTAACTTCGCAGTTGCATTCCTTGTAGCGAAGTCTACTGCTAAAGTGCCTGCAAACATCGCTAAGATGGTTGATAACATGCACTCTGCTAAATAAGATTTTTATAAATCTTTAATAAAAACACCCGGTTTATCCGGGTGTTTTTTTTTATAATAAGACCATGAAATTTTTTACCAATAAACACGTTATCGCCTCTCTTATCATTGCTCCAATCCTGGCTATCCTGGCCTGGTTTATGGTGGATGATTGGGTCGCAGATGATGCCCTAAAGGCTGAAAAAGGTATCCCGTACCCATTAGTTGCTAAATCAAATTGCAGATGGCCCAGTGGTTATTGTTATTTTGAGAACGAAGATGTTGAAATTAAAATCACAACAGATACTCAGAATTTTGGTCAGAATAAATTGATGGTTAGATCAGAAATACCAATGACTAATATTAATTTCGCTCTAGTGACCAACCCTGATGAGATGTCGAATCAGATGGCAATGCGTCCGATTGATAACACCTATCAGCAATGGGAAAGTGATGTGGTTAATATCATGGATCAGATGTATCTTCAGTTCTTATTTGTCATTAACGAAAGTAAATTCCATGGGCAAGCTCCAACCACATTTATCTACAAAGAACCTGTCTACAATTAGTGGAAGTCGAAGACGAAAAAACCCAACTTTTTTTTAAAGAAACCCTTCCTTTAGACCATCTTAATGATTCTCAGCTGAGAGAGGTGGTCAAAATTTCACAAACAGCTTATCGCAAAAGAGACCATATCATGTCTCTTAAGTCTGATTTCATCTATTTGATTCGTAAGGGGGCTGTTCAGATCTCTGGAGAGAATCAAACGCTTAAGGAGTTGATTGGAGAACATGATTGGTTTGGTTACAAACCAGAGTGCTCTTTATACGAACATCGAACTGTTGAAGATACGCTCTACTATCGCATACCCAAAGAGACTTTTTTTAATCTTTGTGGTGAGATAGATATTATTCAACAATTTTTTAATGACAGAAGGCCTTCCTCTATTACATCATCTGCTGCAAGTGATTCAAGTGAGATTCATCTTTTAGGTAACTCTGTGATGCAGATGTCAAGAGCCATTGATCCCTATATCGTTAATGATGATGAGCCGATAAGATCGGTTGCCAAATTAATGAATGATAAAAATGTCACCGCAGTGATGATAACAACTGATGGAAAACTCTCAGGAATTGTCACAGATAGAGCCTTTTGCACCAAAGTTGTTGCAGATCAAATAGACAGTAGCATGCCGATTTCTCGGATTATGACTAAAAATCCACTGACCATTGAATATTTTAAAAGTGGTGTTGAGGCCATGCTCATTATGGCTAGGCAACAGGTTCGACATTTACCCATTGTAAAAAAAGAAAAAGTTGTTGGAATTATTACTGCTGCTGATCTTTTAAGAAAACAAAGTCATAACGTGGTCTTTTTAATCAGTGAGATTCAAAGAGCTGAGAATATTAAAAAACTTCAACAAATTTCAAAACAGATTCCTCTGCTTCTTCTTCGTGATGTAGACGCAAATATGGATGAACATGATATTGCATACTCTGTCAGTTCCGTTGGAAGGGCGATTAATCAAAGGCTTGTGAAACTGGCCGAAGATAAGTTTGGTGAACCGCCTGTGAGTTATGCCTGGGTGGTTGCTGGATCGCTTGCTAGAAATGAGCAAATTCTTCATTCTGATCAGGATAATCTAATGATTCTATCTGACGAATATGATTCTAAAAAACACCAAAAATACTTCAAATCAATCGCTAAGTTCGTCAATGATGGCTTAAATGAATGTGGATATATTTATTGCCCAGGAGATGTCATGGCAGTTAACGACAGATGGAGACAACCGGTTAAGGTATGGAAAGATTACTTCAAGGAGTGGATTGAGTCTCCAGAGCCAAAAGCTTTAATGTTAGCGAGTATCTTTTTTGATATTAGATGCATCTATGGCGATTCTAGCTTGTTTTACTCATTAAGAGATGTGATACTCGAGAAGACTAAGAAAAATAGCCGTTTTCAAGCATTTATGGCCAACAATGCTTTGATGGCAAAACCTCCAATTGGATTTTTTAGGAATTTCATCCTGGATGCCAGTGGAGAGAGAAAAAAAGCGCTTAATTTAAAGAAAAGAGGCGTGACCCCTGTCATTGATTATGCAAGAACGTATGCCCTTGCAAATGGTATCTCTAGTGTGAATACGGTGGATCGAATCAATGCTCTTGTAGAGATGAAGGGTTTGTCTAAAAAAACAGGTGCCGACATGATTGATGCATTTAAATTTATCAATACGGTCAGAATCAAACATCAAGCGAAGCAGTTGAAGAATAAGCAAGAACCAGATAATTACGTTGACCCTCAAGAGATTCATTCACTCGATAAAAAACACCTTAAGGATGCCTTTAATGTTGTCGAGGATGGTCAAAGCACCATGGGAGTTCACTTTAACGCCACCATATTGTCATGATCTTTTCTAAAGATTCAAGATTAAACTCAAGACAGAAAAAGTTATCCAAGCTTAAAAACCTACCTGGTTCACTAATTAATTATCTTTCAGAGTCACTACCTTCTTCCTCTGATCGAGTGAAAGATATTGAATTTCTCGCTCTTGATTTTGAGACAACAGGCCTTAATCCAAAAACAGATCGTGTGGTCAGTTTTGGCTACACAGTTATTGATCAATTGGCAATTCTTAATTCAATGAATGGTCACTATATTGTTAATCCTAAGACAGAGTTAACTGAGCAAAATGTTTCGATTCATGAGATCACTGACGATGAAGTTAAGAGTGGGATTACTGTTAGCCAAATGATGGAAAAAATATTTGAACTACTCAAGGGTAGAGCATTATTAGTTCATTTCGACTATATCGAAAAGGGATTCATTAATCAGGTTTGTCAAAACCTTTATGGCTTTAAAGATTTACCCATGGTGGTAGTTGATACCTTGAAGGTTGAATGCATGAAACAAAATAAAAAATTTGTCCACACACAACCTGATTCAATGAGACTGAATGCGCTCAGAGACAGATATAACCTGCCTCTTCATGGGGCTCATCATGCCATGCTAGATGCCATTGCCACTGCTGAGTTATTTCTTGCTCAAATCTCTTACATGAAAAATCCCAGTGAAATAACTTTGAAACAGGTTATATAAACAAAAACTGATACACTTTAAGTGTTATTTTTTTTTGGTATGATTGGTTTTTTTGATTATAAACCGATTTAAATCATGGATATCTACCCTACAGCAAAATCTTCTAGAACCCCTAACTGCGATAATGAAAAATATCAAAAAATGTATCGTGATTCAATTGAGAAATCAGATGAATTCTGGTCGTCCCAGGCTAAAGAGTTTCTAGACTGGTCTAAAGATTGGAACAGTGTTAGCGATGTTGACTATCACAAGGGAAAAATAGAGTGGTTTAGTGGTGGTGAGCTTAATGTAGCTTATAACTGTATTGATCGTCATTTACCTAAAAGAGCTAACCAAGCTGCTCTAATTTGGGAGGGTGATGATCCTAATGTTTCTAAAACCGTTACCTATCAGGAGCTACATGATGAGGTTTGCAGGTTTGCTAATTCACTGAAAGAGTTAGGTGTCGGCAAAGGGGATACCGTTTGTATCTATATGCCTATGATTTTAGAGGCTGCCTATGCAATGCTAGCTTGTGCAAGAATTGGTGCTATTCACTCAGTGGTTTTTGGTGGATTCTCTCCAGAAGCACTAAAAGACAGAGTTTTAGATGCTGAATGTAAAGTGGTGATTACTGCTGATGAGGGCGTCAGAGGGGGTAAGAGCGTTCCACTTAAAAATAATGTCGATACTGCAGTTAAAGATTGCGATTGTGTTGATCACATCCTTGTTGTCAAGAATACTGGTGGCAATATAGCCTGGAATGACAGAGATGTTTGGTATCACGAAATAAGTTCTAAACAAGAGGCTTCTTGTCCTTGTGAAAATTTTGATGCTGAAACCCCTCTATTTATTCTCTATACGTCTGGTTCAACTGGAAAGCCCAAAGGCGTTCTTCATACCTCAGGGGGATACCTCCTCTATGCTGCAATGACCCATAAATACACATTTGATTACCAAGAAGGTGATATTTACTGGTGTACAGCTGATGTGGGTTGGGTGACTGGTCACTCTTATATTGTTTATGGGCCGCTTGCAAATGGCGCTACTTCGTTAATGTTCGAGGGGATTCCCTCTTATCCTGATGCGTCTAGATTTTGGCAAGTTGTCGATAAGCACAATGTCAACATTTTTTACACAGCTCCAACAGCTATCAGAGCTTTAATGGGTGCAGGTGATGAGTTTGTAGATAAAACTTCTAGAAGCTCGTTGAGAGTTCTTGGAACAGTTGGTGAACCGATTAACCCAGAGGCTTGGGAATGGTATTACCATAAAGTAGGAGAGGGTAGATGCCCTATCGTGGATACCTGGTGGCAAACTGAAACGGGTGGACACATGATTACTCCACTCCCTTATGCAACAGATTTAAAACCTGGATCAGCAACTAGACCGTTTTTCGGAATTGAACCTCAGGTTGTAGACGAAAAAGGAAATATCCTTGAAGGAGAAACTGAGGGTATTTTGGTCATGGCAAGATCTTGGCCTGGTCAGATGAGAACCCTTTATAGAAATCATGAAAGATTTATGGAAGCATATTTTTCCACCTTCCCGGGTAAATATTTTGCTGGAGATGGTGTGAAAAGAGATGCTGATGGGTATTACTGGATTACCGGTCGAGTGGATGATGTCCTAAATATTTCAGGACATAGACTAGGTACAGCTGAAATCGAATCAGCTTTAGTGCTTCATGATAGCGTTTCTGAGGCGGCAGTTGTGGGTTATCCTCATGATATTAAAGGTCAAGGAATATATGCTTATGTATCAGTGATGGCTGGAACTGAACCTTCTGATGATTTAAGAACAGAGTTGGTTAAGTTGGTGAGATCCGAAATAGGGCCAATTGCTACTGTCGATAAAATTCAATTTGCCCAAGGACTTCCTAAAACTCGTTCAGGGAAGATCATGAGAAGAATTCTTAGAAAGATTGCTGAGAATGATTATTCGAATCTAGGAGATACATCTACACTGGCTGAGCCAGAAGTTGTGGATGACCTAATTAAAAACAGAGTTGAATAAAAATTATCTAGTAAGCTTCAAGTTTTCTTGAAGCTTGCCTTTGATTCCCTTAATACAAATTTCGTTGTATTTATTACTTTCTTGAGTATTTAAAGAAACTCTTTTACCAAGTAGTTTCTCTTCTTCAGATAGCATCCTAGAGATATTTGAGCAAACCTTATCTAAGTTTTGGTTACTCAAAGCCAATACTGGAAGACCAATAACCGGAATTGCAGGAGTTATAACTGAAGAGCCAACGATATCTTGGTATGCAAGTTCAGCATCTTTTAGCAGAAGTTGAATTTCTGTTTTAGATCGATCTTCAAAATATTTGGTTAATTCTTTAACTTTATTCTGAGCTTGGATAATTTGATTCTTTTCTGATTCAATTTGAGCAATCAAATCAGAAGTTTTCTTGACCTTTGAAATCTCAGATTTCACCTGATCAAGCTCTTTAATTGATTTTTTAATCTCTTCTCTTGTAGAAGCAAGCACAGTATCTTGATTTTTAAGAGAAGCAAGTTCCTTATTGGCTGCATCTAGTTTTTGCTTAAGATCAATCACCTGGTTATTTAAAGATTCTAACTGGGTTAAATCACTTCCAACTTTTGACACATCTGATGTTGTGGAAATAGTTGAGAAATTAGCAGATGGATTGTTTTTAGTATTTTCAAAATAAAAATAGCCAAAGATAATGACAAAAACTAAAACTACATTAAGAAGGATGGATTTGTTGATCATAAGAATACGTTTAAATTAAATATTAGAATATTATAATATATTAATAATTAATTTTCAAGTATCCATTTAGCAGCTTCTTTAGCATAATAAGTCAAAATACCATCAGCACCAGCACGCTTAAATGAAAGTAATGTTTCTAGTACAACCGGTTTTTCATTAATCCAACCATTTTTTGAAGCGGCTTTGAGTTGAGCATACTCACCACTGACATGATAAGCAAAGGTTGGCATTCCGAAAGTTTCTTTCACTCTATAGACAATGTCTAGATAGGGTAGACCAGGTTTAATCATTACCATATCAGCCCCTTCTTCAATATCTAAACTTACCTCTCGAATTGCTTCATCGGAATTGCCAGGATCCATTTGATAACTTTCTTTTGAAGATGCACCTAAATTTGAGGCAGAACCCACAGCATCTCTAAAAGGACCATAGTAGCTAGAGGCATATTTAGCCGAATAGGCTAAGATTTTTGTATGAATGAAACCATTATTTTCTAATTCCTCGCGAATGGCACCGATTCTTCCATCCATCATATCACTAGGCGCTACGATATCAGCCCCAGCTTTTGCATGAGAAAGAGCTTGTTTGCATAATACTTCAACAGTTTCATCGTTTAAAACATAACCTGAAGAGTCAATAATTCCATCTTGTCCATGGGTAGTGAAAGGATCAAGTGCAACATCTGTTATCACTATCATATCCGGGTATTTTGACTTTACCTCTTTGACTGCTTTTTGAGCTAGACCATCTGAATTGAATGCCTCATGAGCATCAAGCGATTTTTTTTCCATGGGAACAACTGGAAAAATCGCTATTGCTGGAATCTTTAATTTGGTCAGTTCTTTAAGTTCTTTTAGTAATTCATCAATACTTAATCTTTCAATACCCGGCATGGACTCAATTTTTTCTCTGACTGAATTTCCTTCAGTGATGAATATTGGGTAGATCAAGTCATCACAAGAGAGAGAGTTTTCACGCATTAATTTTCGGGTATTGGCGTGTTTTCTCATCCGTCTTGGTCTATGGGTTAAAATGCTCATAACAACAGTAATAATTTAACTTCTGACGATTATACAACAATGGCTAAAGACAAAAAAACGTTAAAAATTCTAAGTGATGTTAATCAGGCATTTATTGAGCCATTTCCAAACTCCAAAAAGATTTATGTGTCAGGTTCTCAAGAGGGTGTCAATGTGCCGATGAGAGAAATTACGCTGACTGATACTATTGGTGATTTGGCAGAAAAAAACGATCCTATTCATGTTTATGATACCTCTGGAGTTTACACAGACCCTAATGTTGTTATTGATTTTCAGAAAGGACTCAAGCCTATCAGAGAAAAATGGATTGAAAATAGAGGTGACACGGAAAGACTTAATGACTTTTCTTCGGAATTTTCAAATCAAAGATTAAATGACAAGTCTTTAGATGACCTCAGATTTGAACATATAAATAAACCGAGAAAGGCCAAAGAAGGCAAAAATGTCACTCAGATGCACTATGCAAAAAAGGGCATCATTACACCTGAAATGGAGTATATCGCCATTCGAGAGAATTGCCGCTGGCAAGAATACAAAGATCAGATAGGCCAACATCAAGGTGAGAGTTTTGGTGCATCCATCCCTGACGTGATAACTCCTGAGTTTGTTAGAGATGAGGTGGCTAGAGGAAGGGCGATTATTCCAAATAATATTAACCATCCTGAAACTGAGCCAATGATTGTTGGTAGAAATTTCCTTGTGAAGATTAATGGCAATATCGGAAATTCAGCACTAGGTTCTTCTATTGACGAAGAGGTTGATAAGATGGTCTGGGGTATTCGATGGGGAGCCGATACTATTATGGATCTTTCTACCGGAAAAAATATCCATGAAACTCGGGAGTGGATTATCAGAAACTCTCCAGTTCCTATCGGCACAGTGCCAATCTATCAAGCCTTAGAAAAAGTTAACGGGATAGCAGAAGATTTAACCTGGGAGATTTTCAAGGACACCATTATTGAACAAGCAGAACAGGGAGTTGACTACTTCACAATTCATGCGGGTGTTCGACTAAAGTATGTTCCTTTGACAGCAAAAAGAGTGACAGGCATTGTGTCTCGTGGCGGATCCATCATGGCAAAGTGGTGCCTTGCTCATCATAAAGAAAACTTTTTATACACCCACTTCGAAGAAATTTGCGAAATCATGAAAGCCTATGATGTCACCTTCTCTTTAGGAGATGGCTTGAGACCTGGCTCTATAGCAGATGCAAATGATGAGGCTCAATATGGTGAACTAGAGACATTGGGTGAGTTAACTAAAATTGCCTGGAAGCATGACGTGCAAACCTTTATTGAGGGTCCCGGACACGTCCCCATGCACATGATTAAGGACAATATGGAAAAACAGCTTCGAGAATGTGGTGAAGCGCCTTTTTATACACTTGGCCCCCTAACTACCGATATTGCTCCTGGATATGATCATATCACTTCAGCTATTGGCGCTGCTCAGATTGGTTGGTATGGAACTGCTATGTTATGTTATGTGACTCCGAAGGAGCACCTAGGTCTCCCAAATAAAGATGATGTTAAGCAAGGAATTATTGCTTACAAAATTGCCGCTCATGCTGCTGATTTGGCTAAAGGTCATCCTGGAGCTCAAATCAGAGATAATGCTCTATCAAAGGCAAGATTCGAGTTTCGTTGGGAAGATCAGTTTAACCTAGCTCTTGATCCTGATACTGCCAGAGCATATCATGATGAAACCTTGCCTAAACAAGCTGCAAAGACTGCACATTTTTGTTCAATGTGCGGGCCTAAATTTTGCTCAATGAAAATTACTCAAGAAATTAAGAATCTTGATGGCCAACAAATTAATGAGCTTAAGGCAATTGAGCTTGAAATGGATAAGAAATCTCAAGAGTTTATTAATAATGACAGTGAGATTTACCTAAAACAGAAAAGAGCTTAAATACACAGATGCTGAGCGTTTTAGCTGTTAATGCTTTTGTTGTTCTTTTAAGTGTTTTAATTCACTACGAGTTCCTGTACCGCTCTACTAAACTCCTACCGCTTCTAAAAATAAGACATCGAATGCGTGTGTTAGCCGTTGTAATTATTGCTTTTATTGCTCATGTTATTGAAATTTGGCTATATGGGCTTGCGTTTTATTTTATGCACAACAGTCCAAACTGGGGAACTTTGCAAGGTAACTATGATGGTTCCTTATTAGATAGTGTCTATTTCTCATTTACCAGTTTCTCTACTCTAGGTTTTGGGGACATTAGTCCTATTGGAGATATCCGATTTCTTGTAGGATTGGAAGGCTTGGCAGGCTTTGTTTTAATAACCTGGAGCGCATCTTTTTTATTTTTCGAAATGCAAAAAAATTGGAGTGCTAAAGACTAGTCATTTAATTAATTTAAATAACTTGTTGGTCGATCCTTGAAGGTTTTTCGCGAATTTATAAGCATTTTTCGATAACTCTTCTCGTTCTTTAGGGTTATTTAATAGAGATTCTATTTTTGCAACCAAAGTATCTGCAGAATCAACTTGAATTGCCCCTCCTGAATTGATTAATTCTTTAGATATCTGGGCAAAGTTAAATACATGTTGACCGTAAATAATCGGTTTTTCTAAAAGGGCAGGTTCAATCATATTGTGGCCCCCGTGTTTCACTAAACTACCACCCATGAAAACTACATCAGCTAGAAAGAGATACTCCGGTAACTCACCCATAGAGTCACCAATAAGAACCTCTAGATTGGATTCACCAGTATCTTTTTCAGAGCGTTTGGCGGATGTGTAACCATATTTTTTTGTAAGTTTATAGACCTCATTAAATCTCTCTGGATGTCTAGGAATAATAATTTTTAGGGTGTTTTCAAGATAGGAAGATTTGTCTATTGCTTCAAAAATTTGCTTTTCCTCATCATTGTGGGTACTTGCAAAAACAACGACCTGTTGATCTTGAATAAACTTTTTTATTTCACTTAGTTGGGATTGATTGATATCAATTTTCTGATCAAACTTAATATTGCCTGTGACTATAGTATTACTCTCCTTAGCTCCCAATGAAACTAACCTTTTTTTACTATCTTCGTTTTGAGCAGCTATCAAATCAATTTTGTTTAGAGTTTTGCTCAATATATTTGATAAGAACTTTTGATAACTATTAAATGACTTCTGAGAAAGTCTTGCATTGATAAGGTTAATTGGTATTTTATTTTTTGACAGTTCATGAATGATATTGGGCCAAATCTCAGTCTCTAAAAGAATGCATTTTTTCGGTTTGTAGGTTTTGATAAAGTGGGTAACAAATGGTTTAATGTCAACTGGACAATAGGCTTGGATTACTTTGTTACCATATGCTTGACTGATTGCCTCATAACCAGTTGGGGTGTAGCAAGTAATTAATAATTTCTCAGTTTCAAGGTATTTGTTAATTAATGGCTTGGCAGCCATAAATTCACCAACAGAGACGCAATGAATCCAGATAAGGTTCTTTTCAACATGAGAATAAAAACCAAACCGCTCAGGAATTCTTTTCCAGTAGGCATTATTTTTAAATCCTTTGAAAAGAATTCTTAGTAAAACCAATGGAAGAATAAGAAAACCGAGTATCTGGTAGAACTTAAGGCTCATGTCAAAATGGTATAATTTTTGAAGTTAATATTAATTATTTTCAATTTTAAACGCTATCCCTCTAAGGTTTTTTATTTATGAAATTTGTTGATTCTGCAACAATCAAGGTTGAAGCTGGAAATGGCGGCTCAGGTTGCCTGAGTTTTCGTCGTGAAAAATTCATACCCGATGGTGGTCCAGATGGTGGTGACGGTGGCGATGGCGGAAATGTCTACTTAGTGGGAGACGAGAGTCTTAATACGCTAAGTGAGTTTAGATACAATAAATTTTACCGCGCAAAAAATGGGCAGCCTGGTGAAGGTCAAAATCGTCGGGGCAAATCTGCGGATGATCTCTATGTCAAGGTTCCATTAGGCGTTAAAGTTTTCAATCTTGAAACAGATGAGCTCATCGGTGAATTAACCCAGAATGAGGAATCTTTACTAGTTGCTAAAGGAGGATTTCATGGGATTGGGAATGCACGTTTTAAATCCAGTGTAAATCAGGCGCCAAGACAAACTACTCCTGGCTCCAAAGGAGAAAGTAGAGAAATTGCCCTTGAACTAAATATTATGGCGGATATTGGACTCCTGGGTTTTCCAAATGCCGGAAAATCAAGCCTTATAAGACAGATATCAGCAGCAAGACCTAAGGTTGCAGATTATCCATTTACTACCCTCCATCCATCTTTGGGGGTTTTGGATTATTATGGGGACAACCTAGTGATGGCAGATATCCCAGGACTAGTCGAAGATGCCAGTGTGGGCGTAGGTTTAGGTTTTGAATTTCTCAAACATCTATCCAGAGCAAAATTGTTGCTCCATGTAGTCGATATCTTACCTATTGATCAAACTGAACCTGCTAAAAATTTTAAAACCATTGAAGAAGAACTGGCAAAATACGATCAAGATTTATATAACAAGCCAAGAATGCTTGCTATTAATAAGATTGATCTTATTCCTGAAGGTCAGAGAGATAAGGTGGTAAAGTCTTTCGTCAAGGATTCTGGATTCAAAGGAGAGGTGTTTGTAATCTCCGCTCTAAATGGTTTTGGCTGTAAGGATCTAATTGCAGGTTTATTTGGTTTTTTTAAAAATGAATAGAGATATTTGGGTTATTAAAATTGGTTCAGCTCTTTTGACTGACAATGGTAAAGGTTTAGATAAGGCGGCTATTGCGAAATGGACTGAGCAAATGGCTTTTCTCAAGAAGAACTCTATTGACTGCATATTAGTATCTAGTGGTGCAATAGCAGAGGGCATGCAAAGGATGAAATGGTCATCTAGACCGAGCAATATCCATGAACTTCAAGCTGCCGCTGCGATTGGACAAATGGGCCTTGTTCAGACCTATGAATCGCTCTTTTCTCAGTTTGGAATTCATACCGCACAAATATTGTTAACTCATGAAAACTTACAAGGTGGAAAGACACTGGATAATGTTCGATCTACCATTCACACCCTTCTGTCATTAGGGGTTGTCCCAATCGTTAATGAGAATGACACCGTAGCCACAGAAGAAATTAAATTTGGTGATAATGACACGCTTGCAGCCAGGGTGAGTAATTTAATTAATGCAAAGCGCTTAATCATCTTAACTGATCAGGGCGGAGTATATGACTCAGATCCAAGAGAGAATACCTCCGCAAAACTTATTTCTAAAATCCAAGCAAATGATGAACTCTTGGAGAAGGTTGCCTCCAGAAAAGGAGGATCTTTGGGTTCTGGAGGTATGTACACCAAAGTACTTGCTGCAAGAACTGCTTGTGATTCGGGCACAGAAACCATCATTGCTTCGGGTCATATGGACTCAGTATTAATCAAGCTCTTTGAAAAAGAAAAGATAGGAACCCTGATACATTGCTAGCCTATATTGGACTTGGATCAAATTTAAATAACCCCAAAGAGCAAATTAAAAATGCATTGATTGCCTTGAATGAGGTCGAGGATGTAACCGTTACCTCACTGTCAAGTCTTTACCAATCAAAGCCCATTGATCATTCAAATCAACCAGATTATTTGAATGCAGTTTGTCAAGTTAATACCCATCTGACTGCTCTTGAACTTTTAAGAGTTTGTCAATTAATTGAGATCAATCAGCATAGAGTTAGAGAGAAGAAGTGGGGCGCTAGAACTATAGATTTGGACATTATTCTTTATGGAAAACAAGTGGTAGCCTCGAAAGAGTTGGTCATTCCTCATCCAGAAATGATGAATAGGGCTTTTGTTTTGATTCCTTTAAAAGAGATTGAGCCTGATTTAAATGTGCCTATACTAGGACCTATTGATAAACTTATCGAACGTATCCAAGATCAAGAGCTAATTAAGTTATGAAATTAAGTGACCTTAAAAAGTTCAAAAATCATGAAATCATTACCTGTTTGACTGCTTATGATGCTTCATTTGCAGATCTTTTTGATCAATGTGGAATCGATGTTATTCTAGTGGGAGACTCTTTGGGTAATGTCATTAAGGGAGAGGAAAATACACTGGGAGTGACTATTGATGATATGTGCTATCACACTCAGGCTGTTGCTAACAAAATTCAAAATTCATTGTTAATTGCAGATATGCCTTATCAAACCTATAGCAATCCTAATGATGCCATCAAAAATGCAAATCTCCTTTTAAAGGCTGGTGCTCAAGTTATTAAGATAGAGGGTGGCGAGGAATGTGAAGCTGTCTTTAAAAGTTTTCAAGACGAACAAATCCCTGTCTGTGGCCATCTTGGTCTTCAACCTCAATCCATTCAAGAGTTGGGAGGTTATAAAGTTCAAGGCAGAGAAGAAGCATCTGCGCAAAAAATACTTAAAGATGCCAAGTTACTTGAGGAGTTAGGGGTTGAGGTGATGGTATTGGAATGCATTCCAACCAAATTAGGAAAAGAGATTTCAGAAAGTATCTCAATTCCAACCATTGGTATAGGTGCTGGGAATAACTGCGATGGCCAGGTGCTGGTCTCTTATGATATGTTAGATATCAACCTAGGAAGAAAGCCTAAGTTTGTAAAAAATTTTATGACTGGCAATTCATCTATTGAGGAAGCGGTCAAATTATTCATCTCCGAGGTTAAATCCAGGAAATTTCCATCAGCTGATTACAGTTACGAATGATTACTTATGAATCTGCAGAAGATTTAAGTCTCAAAATAAGACATCTTCAAGATAAATCGTTAAAAGTCTCTTTTGTTCCAACTATGGGGGGTCTTCATGAGGGTCATCTTGCTTTAATGAAATTAGCTCAACAAAAATCAGATGTGGTGGTAGTGAGTATTTTTGTTAACCCAACTCAATTTGGCCAGAACGAGGATCTAAATAAGTACCCCAGAACACTTGAAAAAGATATTTCCCTTTTAGAAACTTTGGATATTGATATTCTTTTTACTCCATCAGTTGAAGAAATCTATCCTTCTAATGACCTAGAAAGTTACGAACTTGGATTTTTGGATACTATTCTATGTGCTAAGACGAGACCTGGACACTTTAATGGTGTAGCTCAAGTCGTTAATCGTTTATTTGATATTGTTCATCCTGATATTGCTGTATTTGGAGAAAAAGACTATCAACAGTTAATGATTATTAATTTGATTAATAAGAATAGAAAAGATGATATCAAGGTCATCTCTCATGAAATCATCAGAGAAAGAGATGGTCTTGCAATGAGTACGAGGAATCAATATTTAAGTTTTGATGATCGTGAAAACGCTAAAAAGATTTACCAAAATTTATTAGGCATTAAAACGGATTTTTTGAGAGGTATTGATCTAGATAGTTCTATTAAAAAGGCAAAAGATAACCTATCACAATTCTCTAAGTTGGATTATCTTGAAGCAAGAAATTCCAAAGACCTTACGGATATCGATAATAAAACAGATGAAATTATATTATTATGTGCAACATATCTAGGTGAAACAAGATTGATTGACAACCTGATTTTTAGGAGAAAAAATGTTTGACATTACTGATGAGGCAGAAACATATATTGCCAAATTATTCGAAGATCAAGACGAAACTGATTTAGCTCTAAAAGTTGATGTGGAGAAGGCTGGAACCCCAGTTGCTGCGGTGACTTTTAATTTTTGTTATCCAAAAGACTTAAACAATAATTATGAAAAGTTTAGTTATAAGGGGTTTGACGTCTATATTGATAAATCAAACTTTGACTATCTTAAGGAATCCGAAGTTCAATTGAAAACAGATGGCGCTTCGCAGAAATTGGCTATCACCGCTCCCAATGCCAAGGGTGAAGCCCCCGGTGAAGATGCATCACTTGAAGAAAAAATTAACTACACCATTCTTGCTGAGGTTAATCCACAACTTGCTTCTCATGGTGGTTTTGTAGAGTTAGTTGAGATCACTGAAAAAAAGGATGTCATTCTTAACTTTGGTGGAGGTTGCCAAGGGTGTTCATCGGTTAAGGTCACTCTAAAAAATGGTGTTGAGGCTCAGTTGAAGTCTCAGTATCCTGAAATCAACTCTGTTCTTGATGTGACTGACCACTCAAATAAAGAAAACGCATACATGTAATATAAGTGCTGACTTATCAAGATCCAAAAAATAATTTTAAAGTTGCCAAGAATGCTCATGAGCTTTTCACAATTAATCTCATGATTGTGCATTTATTTCTAGCTCTGGGACTCAATAAATTATTTGCAGTAGATATGAACACTTCTATTGCTAGCTCCATAGCAATTTCACTAGTTGTGATCCTATTTACTTATTTCAAAACTAAGCAATTAAAAGATAGTGACCAAGAGTTTGATTATCTTAATTGGCAGCTGTCTTTAAATCGATACAAGATGCTTATTGGGGCCTATATTTTCTTTTTCTTAAGTATGTTTATGGGCATATTTACCTCTTCAGGTGGTTCAAATAGCATGGATGGACACAGTATTTCTGAAGCAATTTTCCTTCTTCTGGGTATCGTTCCACTTTTTATTGTAATTCTTATAGGAATTATCATTGGATCTGGATCTATATACAGCGCCGGCAAAGGAGAAATCACCAAAAAATTTGCTGAAAAATACCTCCAGTGAATGAATTTGACACTATAAAAAATTTCTTTAGTTGGTCAGAAACTGGCACAGGTCTTGAGAAATCCGTTGGTGATGATTGTGCCATTCTTAATGTCAATAATGATGCTTCTGTTGTGACCAGTATGGATACCTTGGTTGAGGGTATTCATTTCACAAAAGATACGAAACCTGAGGATATTGCTTATAAAGCTTTAGCTGTGAATCTTAGTGATATTGCTGCCATGGGAGCCAATCCTAGATTCTTTACCTTGTCTTTAACTATTCCAGAGATCAATCCTAGTTGGCTTCAAAAATTCTCAGAATCTTTAAAAGCGCTCTCTAATTCTTTCAATGTAAGACTTATTGGTGGAGATACGACTAAAGGTCCTCTTAATGTATCTATATCAATTTTTGGTGAAGTTAAAAAGGGTTTGGCGCTACAAAGATCTGGTGCAATGGCCGGCGATCTTATCTTTATATCGGGCGAACTGGGTGATGCCGCGATGGCCTATAAAGGGCTCAAGATTAATGACAGCACTCTTTTAAGATTAAATCGACCCTCTCCAAGAATTGAACTAGGACAAAGGCTGACTCCAGTGGCAACAAGTTGCATAGATATATCTGATGGACTCTATCAAGACTTAGGACATATTCTTAGCATGTCAAGAGTTGGTTGCAAGATAGACCTTGAAAAGTTACCAATGTCTGATGATGTCAAAGATTATGTAGATAGTTCGTCTAATTGGTGCGTTCCTTTTGCTGGAGGCGATGATTACGAATTGTGTTTTACAGCCCCTAAGTCCATGCGCAATAAAGTTGAAGATATATCCTCAGAATTAAACTTACCCCTAACCTGTATAGGTGAGATAACCAAGGATATAAAATTTACTGTAAAAGGTGGGTCAGTTGAGGAATGCTATTCCTATCAACATTTTTAACTAAACTTCTTTCTTTTCTGCGATAGTTTTACAGTCAATGCATTCGTCAGCTGTAGGTCTAGCCTCAAGACGAACTAATGAGATCTCAGTACCACAGGTTTTACAATATCCGTAATCACCAAGCTCAATTAAATGGAGAGTCTTATCAATCTTGCTGATAAGTTTACGCTCTCTATCTCTAGTTCTTAATTCAAGAGCAAATTCTTCTTCAAGAGTGGCTCTATCATTAATGTCAGCAACTTTAGCTGAATCCTCTTGGATATGATGTTTAGTAGACTCAACACCATCTAGTAGCTGATCTCTCCAAGCAAGAAGTTTACTTCTAAAATGCTCAACCTGATTGGAGTTCATAAACTCCTCTCCATCTTTTGGTTGGTAATCTGAAATCGCTTGAAAATCTGGATCAGTCATGTTTTATAAAATTTTAAAAAAGGGTAGTTTATACACAAACTTAATTAAAATATCAATCAATTTTTGCTCTTAAATCAACATACTAACTCTTCATGTCCTTAAAAGCGCTCATCTTCGATGTAGATGGAACTATTTCAAATACAGAAAAGCATGGGCATCTAGTTGCCTTCAATAAGTCATTCCAATTTTCTGGGCTGGATTGGAACTGGTCTAGCGATTTGTATAGAGAACTACTTGAGGTCACAGGTGGCAAATTAAGAATTAAGCATTATGTTGAAAATTACTTAGATCATTTTGACGTTGATGATCTTGATAAGTTTGCACTCGAGCTTCATCAACTGAAAACCAATTTTTATGTGGAGTTGATGAACGAGGGAAAAATTCCTTTAAGAACTGGAGTTGAGCGCTTATTCACAGAAGCAAGAGAGAACGGAATTCAGCTTGCAATCGCAACCACCACTTCTCTTGTTAATGTTGAAGCGCTAATTACCAATACCCTAGGTAGCGATGCACTAAGTTGGTTCTCAGTCATTGGAGCTGGAGATATGGTTAAAAACTTAAAGCCTGCTCCTGATGTATTTGAGTATGTGTTAGATCAGTTAAAACTTTCACCAAAAGAATGCATTGTTTTTGAGGATTCTCTTAATGGTCATGTGGCATCAAGAAAAGCTGGACTGAATACAGTCATTACCGTCAATGAATATACATCCCATCAGAAGTTTGATGATGCTATGATTGTCCTCAATCATTTGGGTGAGGCTGAGAAACCATTTTCTGTGATTCATGGGGATAATTTTGGTTATTCCCATGTCAGCATAGATTTTTTGAAAAAACTTTATGAAAGATTTTATTAAAAGCGTAGAAAATTCAACAGTTTATGACGTTGCTGAGGTTTCTGAGTTAACCTTTGCGCCCCAACTTTCTGCGCGCTTCAAAAATAACATCTATTTAAAACGTGAAGATGAGCAGCCTATTTTTTCGTTTAAGTTAAGAGGCGCTTATCAAAAAATTTCAACCTTAACCAAAGATCAATTATGTAAGGGTGTGATCACTTCGAGTGCAGGTAATCATGCCCAAGGTGTTGCGCTTGCTGCTAAGAAATTGGGAATTACTGCCGTGATTGTTATGCCAGTTGCGACTCCGAAAATTAAAGTCAAATCTGTGGAAAGACTGGGAGGTAAAGTCGTTCTTCATGGAGATGTTTATGATGATGCTTATCAATATGCAAGGCAATTAGAGAAAGAGCAGGATATGGTCTACATTGCCCCATTTGATGATATTCAAACTGTTATCGGGCAGGCAACTATTGGTAGGGAAATATTAGATCAATTAGAAAATGTTGATTTAGTTTTTGTCCCAGTAGGTGGTGGTGGATTAATTGCCGGTGTTGCTGGGTACATCAAGTCGGTGAATGACAAGGTAAAAATCATTGGTGTTGAGCCAGAAGACTCACCAACCCTTCATCATGCCATGCGTGATGGTAAGCGAACTATCCTAGAAGAGGTCGGAAGATTTGCAGATGGTGTGGCTGTTAAGCAAATCGGAGAGGTTACTTTTGAATTTGCTAAAAAATATGTCGATGATGTAGTGTTAGTCTCGAACGATCAAATGTGTGCTGCAATCAAAGACATCTATGAGGATGTGAGATCTATTTCAGAGCCAGCTGGGGCATTATCAACTGCAGGCATGAAAAAATTCATCGATGAGAATCAGATTGAAAACCTTAATATCGTTTCTATTAATAGCGGTGCAAATGTCAATTTTGATCGACTCAGATACATTGCAGAGAGAGCGGATCTTGGAGAATATACTGAAGCAATCATTGCAGCAACTATCCCCGAGAAGCCAGGAAGTTTCTTGAAATTCTGTAATTTATTGGACAACCATTCAATCACAGAGTTCAACTATAGATACGCTCCTACCGATGAGGCACACATTTTTGTTGGTGTTGGTTTATCCAATGGGCTTGCAGAAAAAGATGAGTTAATTGAGAAACTTTCCAAATCATTTGATATTGTTGATATGAGTGACAATTCAATGGCTAAGACTCATATTAGACACATGGTCGGTGGAAGGGCAAGTGCAGCAAATGAAGTTGTGTATCGTTTTGAATTCCCTGAAAGACCTGGGGCTTTGCTTCGTTTTTTGATGAAGATAGGTAGTCAATGGAATATTTCCTTGTTCCACTATCGTAATCATGGTGCTGATTTTGGTAGGGTGCTTATTGGACTTCAATCAGACAATGTTCAAGAGTTAGAAAAGCGATTTGATGAGCTTGGATATTTCTATAAGAATGAGTCAGACAACAAAGCCTATCAATATTTCCTTTAAAGAGCTTGATGTAGAGTTTGATCAAGAGATTTCTCTAATTGAGAATAGAATTCATAGAAACCCATGGTCTCAAGAGCAAATCAAAGAATCTTTTCAAAATAAAAACAATTTAGTGATAGGTGCTTTCAATCAAGATGAATTGATTGGGTACTGCTTTATGTTAATTGCGCAGACTGAAGCAGAAATTCTGAACATTGCCATAGATATCAATTTTCAAAGAAAGGGGTTAGGTGAGACTCTATTGAAAGAATGCTTTGAAAGGCTTAAATCACAAAAGGTCAAGAATTTATTTTTAGAAGTTAGACAGTCAAACCATGCAGCAAAAAATCTATACAGTAAAATGGGTTTCAAAACCATTGGTATCCGTAAAAATTATTACTCTGACAATGAGGATGCCAGTATGATGCAATTAATTTTTTAGACAAATATAGAGACAATATCATGACATACAAGCATATCGAAATACCTGAAGATGGAAAGAAAATCTCCTATAAAGACGGCCAAATACAAGTTTCCGATCATCCAATTGTTGGATTAATCGAGGGCGATGGTATCGGTACTGATATTACGCCGGTTATGTTAAAAGTGATTGATAAGATTGTTGATAAGGCATATTCGGGCAAGAAGTCTATTAAATGGATGGAGATATATGCAGGCGAGAAGGCAAACGGGTTATATGGAGAATATTTACCTCAGGAAACACTAGATGCAATTCAAGAATTCTGTGTATCTATTAAAGGACCTCTGACTACTCCAGTGGGGGGTGGTATTCGCTCAATCAACGTTGCTATCCGACAACAACTTGATCTATTTATTTGTCAAAGACCTGTTCAATATTTCACAGGTACTCCATCTCCTGTGAAGACTCCGGAAAAAGTTGATATGGTTATTTTCAGGGAAAACTCCGAGGATATCTATGCTGGTATAGAGTATGAGAGTGAAACTCCTGATGCTAAAAAATTAATTGAGTTCCTTACCAAGGAAATGGGCGTGACAAAGATTCGTTTCCCAGAAACTTCAGGTATTGGCATTAAGCCAGTCTCTAAAGAGGGCACTGAGAGACTTGTAAGAGCAGCTATTAAATATGCAATTGATAATGACAAGGACTCTGTGACACTGGTCCACAAAGGTAATATTATGAAGTTTACTGAGGGTGGGTTTAGAGATTGGGGTTATGCACTCGCCCAAAACGAATTTGGAGCAGAGATTATTGATAATGGTCCATGGTGTAAATTTAAAAATCCTAAGACCGGCAAAGAAATCACTATTAAGGACTCTATTGCAGATGCCTTTTTGCAGCAAATTATCTTAAGACCTGATGAGTATTCAGTAATTGCAACACTGAATTTAAACGGTGATTATATTTCAGATGCGCTTGCTGCACAGGTAGGGGGTATTGGTATTGCACCAGGAGCTAACCTCTCTGATACAACTGCAGTCTTTGAGGCAACTCATGGAACTGCTCCTAAATATGCTGGACAGAATAAGGTTAACCCAGGTTCGATGATTCTTTCAGCTGAAATGATGCTTAGACATCTTGGCTGGACTGAAGCAGCTGATCTGGTGATTGAGGCAATGTCAAAAGCAATTCAAAATAAAACCGTGACTTATGATTTGGAAAGATTAATGGAAGGGGCAAAACTTCTATCATGCTCAGAATTTGGTGATGCAATGATTGATTCGGTTTGTTAAAAACTATGAATAACCACATTATTGGTGTATTATTAAATTTCTAACTAAAATGAAGGAGTATAACTAATGAATACATTTGTTAAAGCAACTGCAGTTGCTGGTGCATTAATGGTTACTGCTGTAGCTTCAGCGAATCATAATCCATATCACAATAATGGTTTCGGTAACTTTGGTCCATTCAATGGTATGAACAACTGGGGTCCTTTTGACGGTGGTACTAATCTAGGTCCTTGGAATAGTGGACAGAACTGGGGTCCATTCTCAGGTGGAAATAACATGGGTCCATTCTCAGGTGGAAATAATATGGGTCCATTTAACGGTGCATCTAATTGGGGACCAATGAGCAATATGAATCGTTGGATAAATGATTCAGATTTTGGAACTAACTTCAATACTAAGAATAAGATTGATAATAAATCCCAAGGTGCTGCTGATGGCAATGCATCTGGAGCTGCTGATGCTTATGCTAAAGGTCAAGCTGATGCCTATGCCAAAGGTCAGGCCGATGGATATGCGACAGGTACTGCTGATGCATATGCCAAAGGTTATGCTGATGGTAAGGCATCAGGTACCGTTAAGGAATAACCTAAAACTAACTATAAACCTTTATAAAACCAGCCTCAGGGCTGGTTTTTTAATCTTTTTATAAAAAAATATTAGAATATTA
>VMBT01000090.1_pt1 | contig 56757 bp, 61 predicted proteins | sample 4404301 | NCBI WGS metagenome assembly VMBT01 (sample SAMN12238535, study PRJNA552566) | marine metagenome | isolation source: Coastal seawater | place: USA: coastal Georgia, Sapelo Island | collected 2008-08/2009-08 | reverse complement strand
TTGGATTCGACTGCAGCAGGAAAATTTGCCAAAAGTTGCTTCGGATCTCTCTTGAAGTAAGTCATTCAAGCATTCCAAGAAAGTCCGAATTCTCCAGAAATCATTTTCTACGAGTCACCGAAGCATCACTGGCAGCAAGTGCTAGGATGATCCCAAAAGCCCAGCCTTCGTTCTTGTTGACAACCACCAGCGGACTGTCTCGAACAACACTGTTTTCGAGTACTCGGCGATACTGCAAGGCAAAGAAATACAAACGGCGAGTGACTTGAGCCGCAAAACGAAGATTTTCATTTCGGGAAATCAAGCCGGCAGAAGGTGTGTACAGTCGACGGTCGGGCAGGACATCTTCTGCCTGCACTCCATAGTAGGTACGGTTAAAGTTTTCATCTCCATATTCCCATGATACTCCGAGGGCTAGGGCATAGTTGGAGTCCCGATCAAAAGCGTCCACTGAAATCCCTGGAGCAAAAGAGTTCCCAGCATAACGGAAGCCACCTCCCAGGGTACTTTTGCTGAGCAATGGAAAATCAACCGTCACATGCTCTCCCAGGTACCAATCGAGTGTCAGCCCGATACCGATCAGTGCTTGGATATCTTCCATACCACGACGCGTGTAATTCTTCGTACGAATGACTTTGTCAGAAGAGCCATCCGCTCCAGGTGGAGGCAATTCATTCAGATCATCCGATTCCACGGGTAGCTCTGCTCCAAAAGCCATCTCCAAGCGCAGATCCGGGGTAAAATCTGTGAACAGCCTGGGGACTCCCGACACATCAATTTGCTCTGAACGGAGAATGCCATAGGGCAGATTGATGCTCTGTTGGTAGTAGTGATTGGAACCCGTATAATGCGGTAGCTGTCCTGCAGCGTGGATGATCCCTAGTTCCCAGCGTGGACGCTCCCGTGCTGAGAGACTCTGTGACCCGATCAGTAGCCCGATCAAAGCACACCAGATCAGTCGAATCATTCTGAATTCCTGTAAAATCAATTGAATTTATTTCTGTACGATGCTATAAAGACTGTTTTTCTTTTTGCAACCCCATTCGGGCAAACCGACATGTCTGAAGAAATTTTGGTCGCCTACAAGCGCACCGACATGGGCAAGAAAGCCATCCAGCAGTTGCGCCGTGCAAATCGCATCCCCGCAGTTGTTTATGGCGGTGAGAACAACCTGAACCTCGAAATGGATGAGGTCAAAACTCGCCAACTATTGAGCCGACTAACCATCGCCCACAAGCTCTTGACACTCGAAATCAGGGAACCTGACGCCAAAAAAGGAGAAGTCCGTCAGGTACTGCTGCAGGACGTGCAAAAACATGTTCACAAGCCCCTGCTGATCCATCTCGACTTCCGTGAACTGGATCCGGACCGTTCAATCAACCTGCGTGTTCCCTTGAAAACCGTGGGAGAGAGTCCAGGAGTCCGCAAAGGTGGTGTTCTTCAGCTAGTCGCACGAGATGTTCCTGTCAGTTGTAAGCCAGATGCAATCCCTGATTATGTTGAGGTGGATGTTTCCACTCTCGATTTTGGTGGCAACCTGAGAATCAAGGACGTCCGCTTGCCTGAGCAAGTGGAACTAAGGGCAAAGGACAACTATAGCATTGCCTCCATTGTGGGTCGTGCAGTTCGTATCGCCCAAGCTGCCGCTGCGGCCGACAAGCCGTGAAATTGATCGCGGGACTGGGAAATCCAGGACCGCAGTATGAACAGACACCGCACAATGCTGGTTTCTGGTTGATCGACGCCTTGTCAGAAGCTTGGCGCTGTGAAGTTGGTTCTGAGAAGTTTCAAGCGATGATGGGTCGCCACGGAAGTGGAGATCAATCAGTGATTCTGATGAAGCCCCTCACTTTCATGAACCATAGCGGTCAGGCCGTTGCAGCCTGCGCACGCTTCTACAAGATAGACCCTCCTGACATTGTCATTTGTACAGATGATCTTGATCTGGTTCCTGGCAAGGCGCGGTTGCGCTCTGGTGGAGGGCATGGGGGACACAATGGCTTGCGCTCCGTGATGGAGCACTTGAATTCTGACAGCTTTCGGCGTGTCCGACTCGGCATTGGTCGACCACCTGCGGATGTACCAACTGTTGATTATGTATTGCGACGCTGGAGCCAAGAAGCCAGACAACAATGTCAGACACTGATTCGTCAGGTTTTTCCTCTGCTGGAAAAGTTCATCAGCGGTGCAAACTTTCCTCAGACCTCACTTAACGCACCTCTCTGAAGTTGGCTCCACATGGCTCTGGAAGTTGGAATCGTTGGGTTGCCCAACGTTGGCAAGTCGACGCTCTTTCGAGCGCTTACACGCGTTGAAGCAGAAGCCGCCAACTATCCTTTCTGCACGATCGAACCCAACGTAGGGATGGTGCCGGTTCGAGATCCACGCTTGCAGCGCTTGACTGAGTTGGTCGAACCCAACCAGACGATCCCAGCTATGTTACGGGTAGTGGATATTGCGGGACTGGTTAAGGGGGCAAGTCAAGGAGAGGGATTAGGCAATCAGTTTCTCAGTCATATCCGTCAGGTTGACGCGATTGCGCACGTTGTTCGTTGCTTTGCTGATGAGAATGTGGTCCATGTTGATGGATCACCAGATCCGATGAGAGACATCGAGGTCATCCAGACTGAATTGATTCTGTCTGACTTGGAGCAGGTTGAGCGAAAATTGGAACGACTGCGTAAACAGGCCAAGGGCAATCGAGAGGCTGCAGCAGCAATTCCGGTTTTTGAAAAGATGCTAGCCCATCTGGGAGATGGCAAACTAGCACGTTCCGGAGATTGGTCTGCGGAAGAGTTAGTGATCTTTGCAGAGCTAAGCTTGATTACCAGTAAGCCCTCGCTCTACATCGCCAATGTCTCCGAAGAGGGACTGAGCGAAGCCTCAGAATTTGAAGTTGCGCTACGCGAATTGGCTGCACGAGAACAGGTCGAAGTCATTCCAATCTGCGCCCAGGTGGAATCAGAATTGGCAGAAATGGAAGAAGACGAAGCTCGGGCATTTATGGAAGAGATGGGCATTCGTCACTCTGGGACCGTACAACTCGCACGATCTGGTTACCAATTGCTGAATCAGATCACCTACTTCACTGCGGGCAAAAAGGAAGTTCGAGCCTGGGAGGTCCAACGTGGATCTTCTGCTCCTCAGGCAGCTGGTAAGATTCATAGCGATTTCGAGAAGGGTTTCATCCGTGCCGAAGTCTACCACTTCGATGACTTGGATTCCCTTGGTTCGGAAACAGCGGTCCGTGAAGCCGGACGCTGGCGTCTGGAAGGACGCGATTACGTTGTTCAGGACGGTGACATTATGCACTTTCGCTTCAATGTCTGAGGTCCACTTTCCTTGCCTGCATCAGCGGGCCTAACGCTCAAAAGGAAAATTATCCATGATGCGAGACTACGAGGCGGTGTTCATCACTTCCGCCGATTTAAATAGCGAAGAACAAGCGGAATTACTCGACCGTGTACGCGGTTTTGTAGCGCGCTTTGAGGGGCAGATTTGCCGTGAATATCTTTGGGGACGGCGTAAGTTGGCCTACCCGATCAAGAAAAAAGACTATGGCATCTATCATCTCTGGTACCTCAGTGGTGATGGGGCAATGCTGGAAGAGTTGGAGCGCCAGTTTGGTTATTCAGAGCAAGTGATCCGAGCCCAGATCATCAAAGTTGAAGACTGGGAAAGCGCCGCGGCCAAATTCGAAAGTCTTGTTGAATTGAAGCCTGCGGAGGAAGCCAGCGAAGAAGAGGGCGTCGATGAAGACGATGACTCCGATGCGGTAGAGACTGAAGACGAATCCACTGAAACCAACGAAGACTAAGACCCCAATCAGGAACGAGAGATGGCCAAGAAAAAGAAAAAGCGCCCGATGCGCAGTGTCCCCAACAGCATCCTTCTACGCCGCAAACGTAAGGTTTGTCCTTTCAAGGAAGCTGGTATCGAAGAGATTGATTACAAGGATCTGGAGTTGTTGAAGTCCTATGTGACCGAGGGTGGAAAGATTGTTCCGAGCCGTATTTCTGGCGTATCAGCGCCATATCAACGCAAGCTAGCGATCGCGATCAAGCGAGCTCGTAATCTGGCTCTGTTATCTTACACCGCGGGCTACGTCCCCCAGAACTAACGCACCCTGTCGTTGAGGTAATCCAGTGAAACTGATTCTGAAACAAGAAGTGCCCAATCTTGGCACACTCGGCGACGTCGTTGACGTCAAGCCCGGTTATGCACGAAACTACCTGTTGCCTCGGGGCTTGGCGTTGCCAGTTACCGGTCAGCAGTCGAAGGAATTCCGGCATCACATGCAGTATCTGGAAAAGATGCGCAAAGGGGAGATTGCCCAAGCTCAGCAAAAGGCTGCCCTGATGAAAGTGCTGGATCTTGAAGTCACCCGTAAGGCTGGCCCAGGTGGTCGCCTGTTTGGTTCCGTAAACAACCGAGACATTCAAGAAGTCCTCGAAGCCGCTGGCTACACTGTAGAGCGTCGAGCAATCCTGCTACCAGCACCGATCCGCAACGTCGGAACTCACACCTTCACCGTTCGGGTTCACACCGAAGTCTCGATTGAAATGAGCATCCGTGTGTTGGCAGAGTTCGATCCAAACGCCGCACCTCCAGAAGCCGAAGTGGCTGCAACCACCGAGGCTGGAGAAGAAGCAATTGAGGAAACTGAAGTGACTGCGGAAGAAGAATCCGCCGAAGCGGAAGAAGCCTCCTGACTCTCAGTTATCACAGGAGGTTCTGGCCTCCTGTCCCCTCCACCGTCTGCGTTCCTCAGTGACCTTCTATCACAGCGTTGCCTATGCCCGGTGCGCCCACGAAACCGAAACCTGAAGAACTGCTGCCCCACGACAAGCTTGCTGAACAAGCTGTCCTTGGAGCCATCATCTACCGCAATGAGTTGCTGGCTCAAATTCAGGACTACTTGCAGCCCACAGATTTCTTCTCCCCAGCCAATCAAAAGATTTTTACGGCCATGCAGGAGTTAGCGGGAGAAGAAGCTCCGATTGATGAAGTATCCGTTTCTGGGTGGCTCCGAGATCACAACTTTCTTGATGAATCTGGAGGAGTGGACTACCTGCTCTTGCTGACTCAGACCACACCAGTGGCGGACAACGCTGAGTATTATGCCCAGCTTGTTCAGGAGAAAAGCCAGCTCCGAGCAATCATCTCCACTGCCTATGAATTGGCTCGCGAGGGACAGGAAGGCCAACGCAGCATCAGTGAATTTCTAGGAGAAGCCTCTGAAAAATTCCGTGAAATCGAGAACAGAGTCCGCACCCGCAGCTACACGCCACTGCGTGAGGTGCTACTCAGTAACTTCGAGTACCTGGAGGCTCTTTCCGAAAATCCACAGGTCATTACTGGTATCCCGACTGGTTTCACAGAGCTCGATGAACTGACCCGTGGTCTACAGCGTGGCGATTTGATTATCCTGGCAGCCCGACCTTCGATGGGAAAAACTTCATTTGCAATGAACATGGGGATGTATGCTGCACTGCAGTCCAAGCAGCCCATCCTGATCTTCAGCCTGGAAATGCCCAAGGAACACATCGCAATGCGTCTGATCTGTAGCGAAGCGCGAGTCGATAGCCAACGGCTTTGGCTTGGAAATTTAGAACCAGACGATTGGGAAAAGCTGGTAGATGCGACTGGGCAAATGCTCGAAGCACCCCTGCTGATCGATGATGCTTCTGGAATCACTCCTGGTTATGTGCGCAAGGTGGCTAGGCAAGTCACCCAAGAATATGGGGATACACCCCTCGGCATGATTGTTATCGACTACCTACAGCTGATGACTGGAGGGCGACGTCTGCAATCTCGTGAACAGGAGATTGCCGATATTTCAAGGCAACTCAAGGCTATCGCCAAGGAGTTTTCTGTACCTGTTGTTGCTCTATCTCAATTAAACCGTGATCTGGAACGTCGAGCCGACAAGCATCCAATCATGGCGGATTTGCGAGAATCTGGTGCGCTTGAGCAAGACGCTGATCTGATCATGTTCATTTATCGGGATGAGGTGTATAATCCAAATTCTGAGTCCAAAGGCATTGCAGAGATCATTGTTGCCAAGCACCGGAATGGTGAGTGTGGTGTGCGCCGGTTGGCCTTTATCGGACAATATACCAAGTTCGCCAACTTGGCCCTCGGCAATTCCTAACCCCCAGCTATTTCCTTCATGAACCAAATCTCCGATGGATTCTGGTCTGAAACCGCTTGGCAGGTAGTTGAGCCCGAGCATCTTGCCTGTAGTGTGGTCACTCCCTTGCCACCCTCACTACCTTTTCCATGCTTCCCAGACGTAGTTTCAGAACTGTTGGGAACACTGCTGGAAGAGGAGTGGAGTTCGCTGAGCGAACGGGCACGACAATATCTGAAATGGTTGGCAATCAAAGCCGAGTCGATCGACGCTCTGGCCCCGAAATCTCCCCAGTCTCCAACCAAGGGATTCGAGTTGCTAGCCATGGATCGCTCTGGGCAGAGCTTTGGCAAGATCGTCAAACAGTGCAAGGAACTAGAGATTCCCTCAGTGCTATTGCGCTTCTCTTCGCTGATTGCCACGTTTCTGACCATCCGGCTCTTACGTCGACAGATGAAGATCGATAATCAGCCCATGCCAGCGCTGATGTTCACCCAAAATGTGGATGCAGATTATCTTAACTATCCACGGGCACTGAAGAACCTGCTCCAGCTCTTTCCCGAATATCAGAGCATGTTCTATTTTGAGGTCAACGAGTTGATCACCCCGGACTATCTGCCAACAATTCGCAACCTCTCTCAGGATCTGGGCATTCGGCTGGCATTGGATGATTCAAACAAGATGAACCAGGATGTTCACAACGGGCTGATTGACTTGGCGGATTGGATCAAGATTGATTTTCAGGCCACTCGAGTGCTGGAAGACTACCTGCAACAGGGCTTGGGCAACCGCCTGCTGGAACACTACGAGAACTACGGTCGAGGAAATAATTCACCTGTGATCGTGTTCGAAGGTCTTGGAGAGACCTCCCCACTCAAGTACTTCCTCGAAGAGAATTGGAATAACTCCGAGACCGCTCTCTACTACCAGAGCCGTGAGCGGTTACCCCTACCTCCCTGGGATCGCTACTTCGGCATGATTCAAGACTATCTGCCCGAAGACTACGGGCTCTTTTTCAAAGGTTTGCTGCAAGAATGAAACTCCTCCATGCGCTGCCCTTTCTCTGTTTGCTGAGCCTACTCGCCTGTCGCTCTGGTGATCAACTTATTGAGGAAGACGCCCCTCCTTCAACGGTGATGAATGATCAATTTTCTGCACCCAGAGAGCAGTCTCTCCTAGTTGGTTCTGCTCAGCTAATTCGGAGCGATTGGGACAATGATGGAGATATTGAGCTACTCGTTCCTGTCCCACAACACAGCGAGGGTTCTGGCACCACAGATGATGGGAGGATTCAAGCCTTTACCCTTCAGCCTCAATCCAGTGAATGGCTACAAGCTGATGATCTGCCGTCTTGGAGCCCAAGCGAACCCCGCTGGCACCAGTCTTTTGTCATCGAAGATTTTGACCAAGATGGCCACAATGACTTAATGCTGACCCAATCTGACAGTGTTTATCTACAACTGCTCAAAGGCCCAGATTGGCTGGATGACAACAACACCCTCATCGTTCGTCTGACACCAATTTCCCTGCAAGCCGGTGATTGGAACAATGATGGGCGAAAAGATATTGCCGCTGCCAATCGTGGTATGGATTCCATCTCAATACTACTCAACAACGGTAATGACAATTTTACGACTGCTGCTACTTTGGACACTGCTGACTTTCCTCAGCAATTGATGCAGGGAGACTGGAACGGAGATAATGTGACCGATCTGGCATCTATCTCTGTCGGCGAAAATCTGCTCCAACTATGGAAGGGTAAGGGAGATGGAACCTTCGAAAAAACTTCAGAATTAGACACACCCAGCTCTCCTCAACAATTGGAGGTTGCCGATTTCGACTGTGATGGCAGACAGGATCTGGCGGTTAGTAGTCGTAGTGCGGAAGTTCTTCGGATTTGGTATGGTGATGGATCTGGAAGTTTTGAAAACCAGTTTGATCTGCCAGCTGGACGTGGTCCCTCATCTTTTGGTGTAGCAGATTTCAATGAAGATGGAGTTCTTGATTTCGTAATCAGTAACCGCTTTGTTGTCGCATTCACTTCAGTCACGACGCTCACCGGAGACATGGCGCTGGTCCTCAGCAATGGCAGTCCTAAGCGTGAGACTGGGGCCTACAAAAGTCCGGAATTATTTGCCGCAACCCACCATCTGCAGGGAGACACTCCCGGAGACGTAATCATTGAAGACGTTGATGGTAATGGAAGGTTGGACCTGATGGTCGCTCTACCCCAACAAGCTAAGATTGCTCTCTTCGACGGAAAAGCGTTCCGTGGCCGCCTGACTTGCCCGTAGCCAACACAGCTCAAACAACCTGCATCCATATCAAAAATTGACCTGTAAAAAGCGCCAATAACGGGCGTAGGTCTTGCAACACTGCCCCCACCAAACAACCCCCACTCACCGTTTCATCTTATGCGACGTCGCTTTTCTTTCCGCCAATGCTGGACCACTGCCCTACTGGGAATTTTGGGCCTAAGCGGGGCGAACACTCTTCCTGCTGCAGAAGACAACGCTCCTATCTACCAATGGCAACGTCAATACTACGGCAAATTGAATGGACAAGAGCAATTACTCTACACGCGTGGATTTGAACGTAGCATCCTAAGCTTTGCAGATTTTGATGGTGATGGAGACGAAGACCTTTTTGTTGGCAAAAGCGATGGCCGAATTGCCCTGTTTCGAAACCCAGGTGACAACCAATTCCGTCTAGAAACTGAGGATTTCAGCGCGTTTCAGGAAGATGTTCAAAATAGCCGCAAGGTCCGCGTTAAACGTGTGATTGATGTTGGCACCAACGCAGCGCCTACCTGGTTTGATATTGATGATGACGGTGACCTTGATTTGTTTGTTGGCTCTGGGGACGGCACCATCTTCTTCTACCAAAATCGGGGGAACGCCTTACTGCCCGTGCTGGAGTTGGTCACTCCGGCCTACATGAACATTCAGGTCAATGGCAACAGTGTCCCTAGCTTCAGTGATGTCAACGCAGACCGAGCAGCAGACCTGCTACTTGGAAATCAGCAAGGAGACACAAAACTTTTTTACAATCAAGGAGTTGCTACCCGCGCACTATTCTGCCCCGATGTGCCCTCTCAACGTTCTCGGATCAAGGGTTGTGAAAAAGCTAGGACACAACTGATCGGTAATATTTCTCCAGAAGTGGATGCAACTCCAACTTTTGTGGACTGGGAAGGTGATGGGGACCAAGATATTCTCGTAGGCAAGTCCAGAGGACGTATTGATTTCTACCTAAATCGAGGTACTAAGCTTCAGCCCGAATGGGAACTAGAATCCAGTCGCTTCCTCTTCATCAACACTGGTGGATTCGCTGCTCCTCGCTTCTTCGATGTCAATAGAGATGGCTATCCCGAGTTACTGATTGGCACCCGCACTTCTCGAATTCTTTACTATGAAAATCGGGATCCCATCACCACTGGACTCAAGCAAGTAGCGGCTTTGCGAAGAGTCAACCTCGATCCAAGGAAAGCACCGCTGGCCTTGATGGAAGAAGCCTGCGCTCAAATTGATGTCTTTCCAAACTGCCTCCCACCGCTGCTAGAAGGATTTGGCCTCCCCTTGGAAGTAACCACACTTGAAGAAATTGTGGAACGCAGCCTGCGTCCAAGTCCAAGCTTTCTGTCTACAGAAATTGGGCCGGATGTAGTGCCTGATCCTCAGGCATCCAGCAATGCAGCAGCCCCAGGCAACATGTATACAATGCAAGTCAACGCACCTGTGGCCAATGATGAGGAGACAACAACAGAAACAGCTGAGCCGCCCGTTTCTCGAGAAGCGCGCAGCCGCAATCGTTACTGGCCCGTCACCGAAAATTTCTTCAATATTGGCGAACTACTCCCTGAGGATCGACACACCTTGGTCACAGCTGGTGACTGGGATGGAGACGGAGATCCAGATCTACTCTTGGGCAGCCGCTCTGGCGCGCTCTATGCCTACGTTAATCAAGGAGGAACTGAGGATCCTGATTGGTCTCGAGTGGAATTCCCTGCGCTTGCACCAAATGGTCGTAGTTTCAGTGCACCTTCCCTCGCTGACCTCGATGGAGATGGAGACCTTGATATTCTGGTGGGCCGTGAGGATGGTACCTTAGACCTGTTACGTAACGAAGGTAGCAAGGAAAGCCCAGACTGGCAGATGGCCGAAGTCCGCTTTGCAAAAATTGATATTGGCAGTCGTAGCACACCCTTGATTCGTGATCTGGATGGGGATTCTGACTTAGATCTCCTGGTGGGCAACAGCCAAGGCTTCCTGATCTACTTTGAAAATCAGGGGAGTTCTGAAAAGGCCAATTTTGTATTGGAAAGTGCTCGGTTTGCAAATGCGCAGTCTTCCTCCGGTAACGCTGTCCCTGCAATTTTTCAGTGGGATGACGATGAGAATGCGGATTTACTGATTGGCGAAAGCAGTGGCACGCTGCAATTGTTGACTCACCAACCACAACCCAACTATCCCGTCAGCCTTGGTTGGCAGCAACAAGCCCAGATTTGGCAAGACCTCGAAACTGTCGGCAGTAGTGCACCCTTCTTGGTTGATCTGAACGGCGACCAACAGCAGGATTTACTAGTTGGAGATGAAGATGGACATCTGCTGAGTTGGTTGTTTATTGGTAAGCAGCAACCTACAGACATCGCTCCACCAGAACCAGTGATGACGGCAAACACCTTGGAGCGACCAAGAATTGTAGAAGGCCAGGATTTCGCTGATCTGCCCCCAGAACCCACAATTCAGGTAGTTCCTCCACCAACTCCAATCTTACCTCGTGAGCCCATTTATGAACTTGTGAGTCAGCGATTCGCAGGGCAAAACTTTGGGAATCGTGCTGTACCAGCATTATTGGATTTGGATGGAGATGGTGACTTGGATCTGATCGTTGGGAACCGTAGAGGAGAATTAAGAAGTTTCCAAAATGACCCAGAAAATGGATCGGATCGCTGGAATTTAATGGATGAGAACTTTCTGGAATATAGTGGCGGAGCTAACGCAGCCCCTGTCTTTGCTGACGTAGATAGTGACGGTGACAAAGATCTCTTGGTCGGCAATGAAAGTGGTAGCGTGCTGTTCTGGGAAAACCGTGGCACTCCGGAATTCCCAGAATTTTTCCGAGATCCACGACCTATGAATGGTGTGACCAGCGGACGTAATTCAATCCCTGCCATCTACGACGTCAATCAAGACGGCCGGGCTGATTTGCTCCTTGGCAACTTCGGTGGCAATATGCGCCTGTATCTTCAAGAAGCCAATGGTACAGGTTTTCGATTCCGGCTCTATCATAGACGATTTCTTGATCTAGACGTTGGGCTGGGTGCTGTACCGGTCTTTGCTGACTTTAACAATGATCAACAAAATGAGTTGGTTGTCGGTTCTGATGGAGGCCGACTGATCGAATTTCGTCCTGCAGATGCTACCCAGGACACCCCTTGGGGGTGGAAACTGAATGATGGGCCCCTCGCCAAACTAAGCATGCCTGTTGGGGGTGTACCAGTTTTTGTTGACTACGACTCTGACGGAGATCTGGATTTAATCGTGGGCACTGAAGCAGGGGATCTGCAATTCTACCGCAACAAAGCCATCGAAGAGAACTAGACGGCCAGAAACAGGCCAATTGACTGGCACCGAACTTGAATCTGGTGCTACCCACTCTGGCAGCACACAGCGAGTTTACTTGCAAAAGGCAATCATGTTTCGTAAGGGATTTCGGCTACTACTGATCTGGGGACTTTTCCTAACCATAGCCTCACCAGCCTGGGGAGTGCGGGTCAAAGACATCGCAAATCTGCGGGGAGCCCGTGATAACCAACTGATCGGCTTTGGGCTCGTTGTGGGTCTGGATGGCACTGGAGACAGTCCAGGGAGCTTACTCTCACGTAAGCCAATCGTTAACGCCTTGGAGCGAGTTGGAATCAGTCTAGCTAGCGAAGACATCAGTGGTCAGAGCATTGCCGCAGTTTGGTTGACAGCCACGCTGCCTGCTTTCTCCAAATCTGGCCAACGTCTGGATGTAACAGCAGCTACCATCGGAGATGCAGTATCTCTACGTGGTGGTGTCTTGCTGATGGCACCGCTGAGAGGTCCAGATCGCTTGGTCTATGCGGTAGCTCAAGGCCCGATCTCTGGTATCCCACAAGGTGTCAGTCGTGCGGAAGCCTTGCCTCCGGAGGAACTAGCTGGATTACCGGTGGGAGCCCGCATGGTTGCTTCTGTTGGTGCAGTTCCAGGCGGAGCTTTGGTAGAACGAGAGATTAATTTAAATCTAAATAGTCGTGCTCGGCTATTCCTAAATCTTAAATCTCCAGATTTTACGACGGCGTTCCGGCTCGCAAAGCTTATTGACCAGAATTTGGGATATCGCACTGCAAGAGCCAAAGATGCGGGTACTGTCGAAATTCTTGTACCGGATAGTTATCTTGGACAGACTGTCGAGTTAATTTCCCGTATAGAAAATATGGAGATTACCCCAGACAGTGTGGCACAGGTAGTACTTGATGAACGTTCCGGCACCGTGGTCATGGGTGGTCAGGTACGAATTTCTCCCATCGCAATCTCTCAAGGTGGCCTGAGCATTCAGGTCAAAACCCCTGCTGCTGACCCTGAAGCCAATCCAGAGGGAAATATCATTGAGTCGGGAGTCTTCATGTTCAAGGGGGGAGCAGACTTGAAAGAAATTGTGGATGGCTTCAACAAAATTGGAGCCTCCAGTAAAGATCTGATCGAGATGCTCAAGGCTGTTAAAGCAGCCGGTGCCTTGCACGCAGAACTCATCATTCAGTAAGGAAGCCATGAAGCTCAATCCTGCGCTGATGCCTTTGATGCAGCGCACCATACAAACAGAAGAGACGAGCAAACTGAACAATGATGATGTCCGACTGCGCAAAGCCGCAGAGGACTTCGAGGCGCTACTCACTCAGCAGATGCTCAAAACCATGCGAGAAGCTGGATTTAAGTCGGACTTGCTGCCGGAGTCCAATGGTGAAAAGATCTTCCGCTCCATGTTGGATGAGCAGTACGCCCAATCTATGGCTCAGTCTGAAGGATCTTTGGCAGAAGCACTATTGCGCCAACTAAAGCCTCCAGCAAAAAAATTCTGAAAATTTACTCAAGTTTCTGGCACAACTGCCGATACAGTGAGTAAGCAAGTTTTTGGATTACTCCCTCAGCGAGAAATCCATTTTTTCTTTGTTTGTAATCACACTATCGTGACAACCTCTTCAAGTTGATCACGATCATCTTAGCCCGACGAGGTGCCCATGAAGGTAACAAACCAGCCGCAACCCCTTTTGCAGGATGCACGCGGTGGACTCCGAACAGAGGGTCAGGAAGTTGCTCGGCGTGACCAGCAGTTACGCAAAGACAACTTTGTTACAACCTCATCCTTCACAATCGACAAGCTCAAGCAACGCATTGCTGCTGAGCCCGAGATTCGCATGGATAAGGTTGCTAGTCTCCGTGATCAGCTGCGCAACGGTGAATATAAAGTAGACACAGCCCGATTAGCTGACAAGATGTTGACAGAAGCACTCAACGAGGAACTCTCCTGACCACTAAAGTCAGTTCCCAAAAAAATGCGCTAGTTTCTCTGCAGGACATCCTAAAAACAGAGATTGAGTTGCACCAAGCACTTTGGGAACAACTACAGGAGGAAGCCAGTGGGTTTGGCGTTCTCAGTGGAAATGAGTTGCTCAGGATTCAGAGAGTGAAGGACAAGATTGTTGAACAGGTGATTCGGCAGGAAGAAAAGCGGATTTCTCTGGTTGACCAATTTCCTCGGCTCTGGCCGCAGCAACCCAGTCCATTCACCCTCAGTGTGATCATTCAACTGGCACCCACTGATCAGGCTAAGGCTTTGCAATATTGTTTTGATGAGTTGCAAAACATCTTATCAGAGATACGCATCTTAGCTGAACGCAACAGTTTAGAATCCTCGGCCAGATTAAAATCTGTGGAAGCCTCTATGCGATTCTTGACAGAAGGCTCCGGTCGACAACAAGCGACCTACTCTGGTTCTGGAGAATTGCAGCATTCTGGTAGCAAAGTTTCTCGAACCTCTGTCTAAAAACGACCCCAGCAGACTATTATGTCCCTGACCCACGCCCTGAATATGGGCAGCCGTTCCCTCTCTGCACAACAAAGAGGTGTATCGACTGCAGGCCACAACATTGCCAATCAGAATACAGAGGGCTTTTCACGTCAGGAAGTCAGCACTCGAGCTGCACAAGCTGATCCTACAGGACTTGGCGCAGGTGCAGAAGCTCTCCCCACCAAACGTGTATACGATCAGTTTCTCCAACGCAAAATTCTACAAGAGTCACCGCGGTCAGGCCGTTATGGCGTTCGCGAAGATGTTCTCACGAAGTTGGAAGTCATCTTTGATGAAATGAACAACAACGGTCTTCGTCGTTCAATGAACGATTTCTGGGATTCTTGGGCACAACTCGCCAATCATCCAGAATCTGATTCAGCTCGGGCAAAAGCAAGAGACATGGGGGATCGACTGGCAACTCGATTTCGAGACACCAACGCCCAACTTCGCAGCCTACGCAACGAAACTAATTCTCGAATTGGGGCCACCGTCGAAACTATCAATGAGCACGCCAGAAAACTACAGGAGCTAAATCGTCAAATCTTTTCCTACGAAGCTGGTGGTGGTCGCCACGCTAACGATGCCCGGGATGAACGAGACCGAACACTGGAGAGTCTCTCAAAGCTAGTTGATCTCAACTGGGTAGAAGGCAAAGATGGAATGCTGACAGTCTTCATTGGTAGAGACTGGACACTAGTTCAGGGTAATAAGGCGAATGAATTGGTAGCATCGCTGAAGGGTGGTGAGATCGGCATGTACCGTGTAGAGGGGAAGCTTTCTCGAGAATCTCGACGTGATATTACTGAGATTTTCCGGGCTGGTGAAATGCAAGAATTGACAGAAGTTCGGGACAAAACCATTGTCAAATACATGGATGATTTGAATGATTTGGCTTTTGGCCTAACCAGCAAGATCAACCAATTACATGCTACAGGAACAGGTCTGAAGTCTGCCAGCAATATGATGAAAAGTGCCTACGGCTTAAATGCAGAGGCGAGACTTCAACCACTGCCTTTTCTGAAAGACGGTATCTTCCAATTACACTTGGTTGATCGTGAGAACGAGTTTGTAGAAACCTACGAAATTGAGATCCAAGCTGGTCGGGATACACTAAATGATATTGTACAGCGGATCAATCAGACGGTAAACGCCCCAGAATTACTCTACGCCTCTGTTGAAGAAGATGGCTCGATGTTCATTCAGACGGGTACAGACTACAAATTCATCTTTGGTGATGACAAGACTGATCTGACCCAAGTGCTGGGCTTCAATAGTTTTTTTGAAACACTCAAAGGTGCTGAAGACCTGAGGTTGAGTGACCGAATCATGCTGGATCCGAACACGATTTCTACAGGTCGTGATCTCTATCCAGGTGACAATCGGGTAGCGCTAGACATTGCCAAGTTGCAGACTGATCCACATATGCGCAACGACACAATGACCTTTGATGAGTTCTACAACACGATTCTTGCTGATCTTGGTCTTAGGATACAACGTAACCAGACAGAAAAAGCTCAACAAGATAGCTTAGTGAATCAGTTCAGTCAGATCCGCAGCTCAATCAGCGGAGTCAACATGGATGAAGAACTAGCCAAGATGATGCAGTATCAAAAAGCCTATGAGGCATCCGCACGTTTCGTAGGCACTGTCGACCAGATGATGGACACCCTTGTGCGCATGTAAGCCGCACTCATTTCATAGTTAGAGAATCGCCTCATGCGTGTGACTGAAACCATCAAGCGGGATCAAGTCCTCGGCAACATTCAAAGAAACGCCCAGAAGCTGCAGGATCTGCAACTGGAGATGGCAACAGGGCAGCGGATCAACAAGCCCTCTGATGATCCACTTGGTGCCACGATGGCTCAGGACATCGTGACCAACATCTCTAAACAACGCCAACGCCTAGCAAATCTGGCAGATTCCATTTCTTGGTTGGAACGCTCAGAGATTGAGTTGATCAAGATCAACGAGTTTCTTGACAAAGCAAAAACGCTGGTCATGTCACAGTCGACCAGTTCTGCGAATGAAGACACACGCAATGCAACAGCAGGTGAAATCAAGGATATACGAGATGCCTTATTCGATGCGGGCAACGCTCGTTCCGGCAAGCTGTATTTATTCTCAGGAATCAAATCACTAACTCCTGCAATCAAGCACAACCACATCCTCCAACCAGCCAAGGTGGAAACTGAAAAGATTGTCCAGAGTGACATTCGTGACTTGGTCGACGTCACCCAGTTTCAGGCTCAATTTGAAGGCTTTTCAAACAATCCATATATTTTGAAGATTACAGAGTCCGGGCCTTGGGGTCGGGCACGCTACCAAATTTCTGACGATGGTGGGCAGAATTGGGGACCGGAACTGAGCCTGCGGCCTGTGGTCGATATGATCAATCCATCTGGGAAGGAGAGCGACCAGGTCAAACTAAAATTCTCTGATGACCGAGGAGAATTACAGAACAAGGTCAACCTACTGCCAGATGCTTTTGATTTCAGTAGTGAAAAGGTTGAAGATTTCGATATTTCAGAGTTGGGCCCGGTGTTTCCGGAAGGAATGGAATTCGTGTTTACCCCTAACCCACCCATTTCTTTCATCGGTAGTCCTCAAAAGAAAGAGACTCTGATTGCAGACGGAATTACTGTTCCAGTGACTGTCACTGCGAATGAGTTGTTGTTGGGAGAGGGAGAAATCGAAGTAGACACTTTCTCTCTGCTGATGTCGCTCGAAAGAGCCTTGGAAACTAATGATGGTTCTGTTCTTGCAGAAAAATTGCAAGAATTAGAATTGGCCTTGGAGCAGGTCTTAAAGCAACGTGCTTTTATAGGAAACACGATGCGGGATCTGCAAGAAGCGCAACAGAAACAGGAAGTTCAGATCTTCGATCAGGAGCGCCGACTCTCTGAGATTCGCGATGCTGATTTGGCGGAATCTGCCCTGCATCTGAAAACTGCTGAACTGAACAACCGTGTTTCTTTGGACGCCGGTAGTCGCCTCATTCAGCCATCATTGACAGATTTTTTGCGATAAGCCTACATTGTTCGCAGAACTGGATTCCAAGCGCCCTGCCAGCATAGGATCGCATACAAGTGCCATCAAATGTTTTGAGCGCCCTACTCCCAATAACGGAAAGGCGAGATGCTTATACTGACAAGGAAGTCGGGTGAGAGCATTACGATCGGTGATGATGTCAAGATCCAGGTCATAGAAATCAAGGGGAAGCAAGTCCGGATTGGAATTGAGGCTCCGCGAAACTACGTCATTCACCGGGAAGAAGTGTACATCCGCATTCAGGAAGAAAACAAACGTGCCGCAGAGAAATCACCAGTTTCCCTAAAGAATCTGCGAGATCTCCTAGCCCGTGGACGGTGAAGCTATTACCTGTTTTAACAAGATGTACTTTCAGAAATTAAACCCAACTACCCAACTTCCAGGCCAGTGATCAAAGAGGCTTCATGAGTATGCAAACCACCCGGTTCGGTAAGGTCGAAATTGATGATAGTCAGGTGCTGACCTTACCCAGTGGTCTACTCGGCTTCTCAAATGAGCGGCATTTCGTTCTGCTCAATGATGAAGAGCCAGAGTCTCCTTTTCAGTGGCTACACTCCATGGACACGCCAGACCTTGCTTTCGTTGTCATGGCTCCAACCTACGCCTACTCAGATTATCACATCAACCTGAATGAAGATCATCTTCGGAAATTGGAAGCGGAATCAGCTGATCAGATTGAGGTTCGTTGTATTTTGACCATGGCTCGGGAACTATCGAATATCACTATCAACTTACAAGGCCCGTTACTGCTGAATCTGGAAAAGCGTATCGGAATGCAGTTAGTGATTCCTGATGGGAAATACAACACTCGCCATCCACTTTTTGGTGAACAGTCTGTATCCTCTTCTGAAAGCAAAGAACAAAATTCTGAAAAGTCACACAACAAGAACAAACGAAAGGCTGTCGGTTAGTAGGGTTCTGAAACCACAGAAAGTTCCTGATCGATTTTCTCCTCTTCTGCAGGCCAATTCACGTCAACGGCTTTTGCATCCCTGAAGAATTCTCCACACATTAGACTGATAGAACCACCCCACCTGATTCTACTCCCTGGCAAACTTAACTGATGGGATTGTACAGCAATCGCTGCTGCTCTCTCCGTCTTTAGTGGAATAACAGGATCGAACTTTTCCAACTGCAAAAGATGCCAATAAATAAGCGGATTTTCTTTCGGCGAAAGATGTTCAGCTAATGTCTGATCCGACGGAACGACACATTGACGATTTGTGATAGTAGCTAGCACACCAGAAGCAGTGATCCAGTTCTCAGATTTACAAACCAGATCTACTGGGATTTGCTGATTGACACAGTCTTCAAGAAACGCAATGTTGACCAGCGTTGTGCTGGTTGTCTTTTGAATCCAATGCTGAGTCCAATTCATTATCTTAGTAGATGCCAAACAATATTCTTATTTTTCAAATTGTTTGTAATAGTTGACAGGATAGAATGAATAATCTGCAAAAAAATCATCCTATTTTCTGTTTATGAAGATTTCATGCAACAAGAAAGCACACTAGGATGACGTTCTTCCCTACAACGCAGGAATGTGATAAAGACACACGATCCTTGCAAGTTGAGGGAGAATCAATGATTCTGAGGCACTAAATTTTCTGGCATCCTCTTGTGTAATGAAGCTCATGTACTCTTTCGCTCGACCAGATTCTGGTGACGCTACGATTCCCGAAATCAATGGCCGTCTAACAGAAATCATCCGTATGTCTCATGATGTCCCAGAGACTGTCGAAGTAACGGCCGACAATCAAGGCATTCTCATCAAATTTCATGATACAGGCACTGGTTTATGTAGTGACGTGATCTACCACCCGGGTGATCTGTTAACAATGGAGGTTCAAACAGAGGCACATCCTGAAGCTGATCCACTTAATGCTATCGTTCGCTTAGAAATTCTTTGGTCAAGACCTCAGGATGATGAGAACATTCTCGCCATGTGTGTCCGACAACTAATCTTTGATACCTATGAGGAACTAAATTTGAAAATTGATCCTGAGTTGCTTGGATTACTTCACAACAAAAGTACCAACAGTACTCAGCGGTTGGTTGAAATATATGGATTAGAAGAAGAACTCAACAAACCTGAACTCAACGAATTGGTCAAAAACTACCGTTTAGTTCATCCCAGTACACAGTACCGCTACGGTGCCAAGATTTTGCATTCTCATCTCAAAAGCTGGTCCATGGTCTTAGGATATATGGCCAGGTATCTCTCCCCAGAGCAAATGCTCTCACTCCATCGTCCGACTGCGACTCGTAGACCGGTTTGAAATGCGCTCACTGTTCTTGGTTTGTGCCCTAGGCATTTTGGCAGGATGTAACAGCACGACCCGTGTGGGCTACCACGATGCCAAGCAGTTCAAGAATGACGCATACCGTGCCTGCCTGAAGGTCGACCAGAGTCCTCACTATCGTGTAGTCGAATACGATACAGACAGCGCGGTTATTGAATGCCTACCCCCCTATCAGGACAAGGGAAAGAATCCTCGTCAGAACTGGTGGGAGTAAAAACAACTAGAACAGTACTTGCAAAAACTTTTTGAGTTTCTCACCACAAACAGGAGGTTTGAATGGTTCGTAAATGGATTAAAAGTACTCTCTGCGCTACCGTAGGCGCTATCACTCTCATCTTTGCAACCCCCCAGCAATCCCAAGCTCAAGCAAATCTAGAAATTGTTTTCATTGATTCTCTCTGGGGAGGAGGAATCGGCGCCGTCAGTGGACTGGCTCTTTGGGCTTGGAAAGATCAGAAATCAGCCGAAGTTACCAGCATGATCGCTCGTGGAGCTGCTGTTGGCGTTTTCGGGGGAATGATGTTTGGCCTCTATGAGATTGGACAAGGCGGCAGTGTCGAAGATGACATGTTCAATGCCCAGCAAGAAATTACGCCAAGTATTTTCAATTACAATCGAGCTAAGCATACCCTAGCCATCAACCCAACCCCATTGGCGAACAACTTGATCCAACGGTCATTCAGTGGGGAGCATTCAACCACGCTACCCCTCTTACGCATTTCTTTCTGAAACCTGATGAGAATCTTGATTACAGGTGGGGCCGGCTTCATCGGCTCCAACCTAGTTCTCCACTGGTTACAGCATCACCCACAAGATCACGTCTTCAACCTTGATGCTCTGACATATGCTGGGAATTTGCTCAACCTGAAAGAAGTTGAGGGAAATTCAAACTATCACTTCCTTCATGCAGATTTACGGCAACCTGATGTTGTCAAAAAGATCTTCATTGAAAACAAAATCGAAGGAGTTCTTCACCTCGCTGCAGAGTCCCACGTTGACCGCAGTATTAGTGGACCTGCAGACTTCATTGAGACGAATATTTTAGGTACCTTCCACTTATTGGAAGCTGCAAGAAGCTACTGGGGCAATAGCCCTGACCCACGGTTTCATCATGTGAGTACGGATGAAGTCTATGGCTCACTCGGCCCAGAGGGTGCTTTTCATGAAGAAACGCCCTATGCACCAAACTCACCCTACTCTGCCAGTAAAGCCAGTAGCGACCATCTGGTTCGAGCGTACCATCACACCTATGGACTGAATGTTGTCACAACCAATTGCTCGAACAACTATGGTCCATTTCAGTTTCCTGAGAAGCTGATTCCACTACTGATTCATAACTGCCTGGCAGAACGCTCTTTGCCAGTTTATGGGGATGGAAGCAACATCAGGGACTGGTTGTACGTCAAGGATCACTGCCGAGCACTCGACCTGGTTTTCCACAAGGGACAAACAGGGGAATGCTATAACATCGGAGGCTCCAATGAATGGCGCAATCTGGATGTAGTGCATCTGATCTGCGATCTGTTGGACAAGGAACTAGGCCGAAGCGGAGACGATTCCTGCCGTAAACTAATTACCTTTGTCAAAGACCGACCAGGCCACGATCAGCGCTACGCAATTGATCCACGGAAGATGCTACGGGAATTGAAGTGGTCCCCAGAGTTGGATTTCCAAACGGGACTCTTACAAACCATTCGCTGGTATCTCAACAACCAAGCCTGGGTAGAACAAGTGACCTCTGGATCTTATCGAGAATACTATCGTCAGCAATACAATGTCTGAATGCAGATTCAGCAGGCCTACCTTGATGCACAAGATGGACTCGTCCGCTCCAGTGATTGGCTATACTTCCATGGGAATCACTTTCGCTGGAACTTGATCAATCCCCACAGCAATCCTACAAACGGAGAAAATTTCAACCGCTTTACCCAGCGTCTTTCTGGAAGAATCCCTGATCTCACTGCTACAACTCAAAGACTCTCAGGGCACTTTCATCTCGGAATCCATCCTCACTTTCACAGCTACTACCATCTCTGGACAGAACTGGTTCCCCAAGTGCTCACACAACGGGAAAGTCACTGGTTATTGCCTTGGTGGTTACCAGTAAATTACATCGCTTTTCTTCAGCAACTCCGAATCAGGCTGACGGTTTTACCCCCAAGAATCTTTCAATGTGAATCGCTCACTATTCCTAACAAGCCATCTCTTCAAGACATCAAATACTCTATCGAGTACCTTCGTCAAAATTATCTCGGTCGCAGCAATGCCTGCAACGATTTGACTAGCCGAATTTATATCTCTCGTCGACGTGTAAAGCGTCGTCACTTGCAGAATGAGCAGGAGTTACTGCCGATACTGGATCGTTATGGTTATCGGATAGTCGAACTGGAAGATTGGTCGATCGAAAGGCAGATGCAGCTTTTTAGCGGAGTGACCCACGTGGTGGCTCCACATGGAGCCGGATTGACGAATGCTCTTTGGATGCCGGTAGGGGGAAAGGTTCTGGAGATTCGGCCGTCCTATGCAAGCGGAGATTTTTGCTTCTCAGAAATCTGTGCGTTATCCAGTCTGGAGCATGAGGTGCTGGTACCAACTCGTCGACCCACTTTCCAACTGGAACCAGCACTACTCACTGAGCATCTGCAGAGTTGGCATCCCAAAGTTTGACAATACGAGCATTCCGGAAGCCACTATAATGATTACGCAGTGAATACATAGTAGAGCGGGCTTCCCCAGTTGTCTCAAAAAATCCCACACGAATACGGAATTGTAGTTTGTTCGTTTCTCTATCGAATCGCTGGGATAGGTAACTGAAGTCTGTGTGTTCAATAAACTTGGGTAACAGAGCGCTCGCCGTCGCCAAGTCCTCCTCGATAGGCAATTCAATGGCCCAGGGTTTGGTAATCGGTTGTTGAAGATCAATTAAATTACGGGACAATTCTCGAGAAGTTGGCGCCACCGCCCAGTAATCTCCGGTAAACTCACCACTTTTAGAATATTTCTCAAACACCTCCTGGCCTACCAGCTGTGCTTCTTCAGCACCTTGGAAAAATCCGATTCTTACACGGTACCAAACCATTCCCTCAAACTTGTCTTCAGTACGGTGTATGTAGGCATAGTGACCGTCCTGCACCAGCAGTTGTAGCAACTCCAATGCTTTTGGAAAATCAGTGACCGGCAAAGAGGTCATCTGTACTGCAAATTTGCCCAGTTTTTTGCGTGACAGAATATCCTTCATCGCATCAACCTCAGTATGAAACTGAACCTTGATTTTCCTACCATCCTGAATCCATTCCCAGTCACGGGCATATTTGGGAATGATCGTGTAGTCTAGTTTGTGGTGGTTCTGAATCAGGACGGTTTGCCAATTCTCAGTAACCATACCCAAGCGCTGTCGATCGATCACTTCCCAATAGGGTTGATCAACTTCTAGCAGAGCTGCTCGGACAGCTCCCTGCGGTAGGGACAATGCTGGCTCCACAACCTGGGTCGTGTTATCACCTGATACTTCTGAAGAGCCAACCTCGAAAGGAATCGATTGAAGTTCTTCAATTGTGACTGTTTGAATCTGAGTACTCACATGGCTCTTGGGATCAACCAAGCTCATCACAGCAGAAGCGGCTCCTCCCAAAATCAAAAAAGTTGTGCCCAGCCATAGCAGCACAATTCTTTTTGTCCGAACACTACTCATCCAATCGACTCCTGAGGATAGGTTTCCTCCTTAATCCAATTTAAAAACTCCCGATTGCCCCACAGAATGGGCAAGGCCAACAGACAGGGAAAGTCATAGGAGTGATTTTTACCAAGAAGCTGCTGAATGGCCGATGATTGATCCCACGTGGTTTTCGCAAGCATTGAATGTTCTTTTGAGTGATCCAGATTGCCTTGCCAATAGAAGACCGACTTCATTTTTCCTTGGGGTAATTTGACATAGTTCATCAATCCCTTCTGTAGTAGCAGGTTCCCCAAGGTGCTTAGCTTCCTCTAGCATGGATGCTGTCAGAGCAACACAGGCGCTGGATTCATGCTTGGATTTCCTTAAGCAGCATCTGAATTTTTCGCTGACCTCTAAACTCATTGAAGCCAACTGTCACTGCTAGTTGATGTGGTTTGACTCCCTGCAATTGCTCAGCAAAATTCCATCCAATGACTTCGGTAGAGCGAGAAAGTATCCACTTCACGTGGTGCTCCTTAAGTAACTGAAATTCCTCTTGTGGGGTTGGCAACGCAAAGAGTGGCTCTGGATTTGCCGCACCAAAGGGTTCAAGTTGTTGAATTTGCTCTACCAAAAGCGCATCTGGTCCTTGCTGCGGCAGCTTTCCATCCAGCAGTAGCTGCGGCCTCAGTTGCTTAGGCAACCAGTCTTCACAAACTCTTGCAAAAGCAGTGCGGAAAGCCTCAAGATTTTCAGGAGCAACTGTACACCCTGCAGCACCCGCATGACCTCCAAAACGAACTAGCTGGTCAGCACACTCCTGCAGCGCTTCCTTGAGGTGAAAGTCTGGAATCGCTGACCGTCCTGAACCCGTGTATCGTTCAGGATTGGCAGTACTCAACAGAATCGTTGGTTTGAAGGTCTTTTCGGCTAAACGTGCAGCAACAATCCCATTGATTCCCTCATGAAACTGACCTGAGGCAAGCACCAAACCTTTCTGGTCTTCCTGCTGAGCCGCTTGCTCAAAGGCAATGGTCAACATCTCCTGTTCTAGGTTGCGTCGCTCTTCATTCATGTCATTGAGTTGCTGGGCAAGTGGCAAAGCCTGATCCAGAGTTGGACTCAACAATAGTTCTACTGCCAATGCAGCATCATAAAGACGACCCGCAGCATTCATCAGGGGTGCAAACTTAAATCCTAGTGTTGTGGCGGTAATCTCTCCATCAACTCTTTTGACCTGCTTTAACGCTTGGATCGCAGGCCTTGGTTGGTCGTTCATTAATTGTAGACCTGCATGAACAAATAAACGATTTTCATCACGCAGATCGACCACATCTGCAACTGTCCCTAGCGCAGCAAAATCAAGTAACTGCTTTAAATTTGGTTCTGGCCGTCCTTCATTCCACCAAGCAATTTCTCGTAGGGCTTTGCGTAAAGCCATCACTAGCTTGAAGGCCACCCCACAGCCGGAAATTTTTTTAAACGGATAGGAACAAGCTGGATGGTTGGGATTGACGGTAACAGTTTCTGGAAGAGAATCTGGAAGAGCTAGGTGGTGGTCCGTAATTAAAACACTTACACCCTCATTCTGGAGTTGCTGAACTTCTTTGCGAGCAGTAATGCCGTTATCAACAGTAATCACCAACTCTGGTTGGCGCGATAAGATTACATCGACACTGGCTGGGGTCAACCCATAGCCATGCTGTAATCGCTGTGGAATAAAGTAGTCGAGTTGACTGCATCCTGCGTCGCGTAGAAAACTCAGTAGCAGCGCTGTCGATGTGATTCCGTCGACATCATAATCTCCCAAGATCAGAATGCGCCGATTCTCTCGCAGGAAAGGCAGCACCAACTCAACTGCTTCCTGCATATGCCGAAGCAAAAATGGATCTCGAAGCTGACGAAGTTCTGGTTGCAGAAAGATTCCTACTTCATCCGGTGTACAATAACCGCGACGATACAAGATACCAGCAACCAGCAGGTGCAAGCCTGTTTCTCGGCTTAGAGATTGGTAGACACTCTCGTCTGCACTAGCTGCAAATAGCCATTGTTTTTGAACTTCCATGTCAGGATTCAAAGCTTGGGGTATTCTGTAACCAGCCTCCTTGGTCAAGGAAACCATAAATTTCCCGGCTGATCCATGCATCAGTCGCTGCATAATTCTGCTGACTCTCTGTCAGTTCTTCCTGCTCCCAGTTACTGAGTTGGGCTTTCTTTGAGATTCGCACATTGAGAAAGATTCCAGCAAGATTTCGTAGTCCACAGGTAACAATCCCCAACTGACGAGCGAGTTGACTAAGTTCAACGAAGCCTTGTGGTATAAACGCTCCTAATTGCTGAAGGCCCTTGATGTCATCTCGGATGGCTACCCCAACTTTCTGTGACTCCGGTGATGCCAATAGGTCACGCAGTTCTTCAGGAAATCCGAGCTGGTTCAGGCGAATTAAGTAGACTGTTTCCTGGGTCGCCAATTGCAGTAGGGCAATCGGGAACATCACTCCTTTACGAAAAGAGGGACGGGTCTCCGTATCAAATCCAAGCAATTTTTCAGCGTGTAATGCTGGCAGACAAGCCTTGAGACTTTCATGATTTGCCACTAGCTCAATTCTTCCAGAATAGCTGACTAGAGGCAACTCACTGACCTCTTCCTTGGTGATGCGCTTGGGGAACATGAAGGACCTATCGGAGGTTTCCAAATGAGAGAATCCGTATCACAGAGGATCTTGCGAAAGCACTTGGTTGATCAATTCTTGCGAGAAACCTCGTTGGTAGAGTTTTTGAGCTAACTTTCTTTTCGCTGCAGGATCTGTGGGAAATCCGGACTTTCTTACGAGTGCTTCGGCTTTTTCTCTCAAGACAGATTCATCTACCTCTGAGGCCAGGGCTTGATCGATCCACTGTCCTGCGACGCCACGCTGCTTTAGCTCAGCACGCAGCCGATAAGCGCCCCAAGAGCGATTGGCCATACGGGAACGAACGAAATTCAGAGAGAAGCGTTCATCACAAAGGAACTTTTGCTCCTCAAGTTGTAACAAGACAGGCTCCACTTCCCTGAATCCAGGGAAGCGCTGTCGTAATTTTTGTCGGAGTTCCCAGATGGAGTGTTCGCGCCGGGCAAGCAAATCCAGAGATTTTTTATATATCTCACGGAATCGGCCAGCCGATTGAATCTGTTCCAGCAGATCGGGTGAAAGTTGCTGTCCTGCGTATAATGATAGCTCTGTCACGGAGAGCGCCAAGATGCGAACTTCCTCACTATCGGAAAGTCGAAGCAGCGCGCTCCCATCTGTTTGCCATTGAATCTGCTCTAACTGCAACATACAAATATGAATCTAGAGCAACTAAAAAAATTCCGCATACGAGACCATCGGGAATTGCCAGAGCAGGTCTACGAGCGAATGACCCGCACCAATCCTTATTTGAAACAGGTGCACGACTATCCAGATCTGCTGTTACCTCATCCCACCTTGGATCAGATCCAGCAGCATTGGGAACCTCTGCGTGAGCGCGCAGAACGAGTACATGTGGAGATCGGTTGTGGTTCTGGTGGTTATTTGCAAGCCTGGGCCAGCCAACATCCACAAGATGCGTTCCTCGGCTTTGAGTTACGCTTCAAACGCCTAACACTGGCTGCTCGCAAACTGGCTCAAGCTCAGTTGACCAATGCTCTGCTTGTAAAAGACAGGGGGGAACTGCTCGGAGAGTATCTGACTGAAAAAAGTCTAGACATCCTCCATGTAAACTTCCCAGACCCCTGGCCCAAGAAGGCTCATCGAAAGCACAGGCTGTTTTCCAGTGAATTTCTGGATCGACTGCTGATTTTCTTTCGAGAAGGTGGAGAAATTCGCTTCAAAACCGATCATCAAGAATACTTCCAGATGGTGCTTGAACTACTCCAGAACCATCCGAACTACAAGATCGGCACTCTGACGGAAGATCTCTGGAACAGCCCCCTGAATGAGGAAAATATCCCTACGGAATTCGAAAGACTCTTCAAGTCGAAAGGGAATTTTCAAGTCGGCTTTCTCACTGCCCATTGCTAAATTGAGGGAATCACCAAATCTTGATCGCCATGAGTCGAAAGCATCTATTTTTCACAAAGGAGTGACGGAATGGAATTGACTAAAGCTACCCTAGCTGGCGGCTGCTTCTGGTGTTTGGAAGCAGTCTACCAGCGTATTGAAGGCATCCACCGCATTGTGAGTGGCTACACCGGTGGACATACCAACAATCCAGATTATCGCTCAATCTGTTCTGGAATGACAGGACATGCGGAAGTTGTCCAACTCGATTTTGATTCAGAGATAATCGGCTATTCTGAGATCTTGGATTGGTTCTGGAGGATGCACGACCCAACAACACTCAATCGTCAGGGCAACGACGTTGGCACCCAATACCGCTCAGCAATTTTTTATCATTCCGAAGAGCAACAGGAACTGGCCATAAAATCAAAACAGGAAGTGGCCTCAAGATTCTCTAGGCCAATCGTTACTGAGATCGTTCCCTTAGGCACCTTTTATCCCGCAGAAGACTATCATCAAAACTACTATCGCCAGCATCCAGAAAATCCCTATTGCCAAGTCATCATCGCTCCCAAACTCCAAAAGTTGAATTTTTCATGACAAATACGCCTAGCGAACTGAAGGTTGCTTGTGTGCAGCTAACCTCCGGCATTGACCTCGAATACAATCGCCAACAGGTGGAAGTTGCTTTGCAGGAAGCGGTTGAAAACGGAGCACAGTGGATCGTTCTGCCAGAAGCCGTCAACCTACTGCAGCAGAAAAATCCTCTTGCTCGAGCAACAGCCGTTACTGAAGAAGAAGATCCTGTGCTGAAGTGCTGCCTAGATATTGCTGTTAAAGCCGGAGTCTGGATTCATGTCGGTTCCCTGATTCTCCGCAGCTCAACCGGCGACGGACGGTTGCTGAATCGTGGATTTGTCATCGATGATCAGGGGAAGATTCGAGCCCGCTATGACAAAATTCACCTCTTTGATGCCATTCTCAGTGATCAGGAATCCTATCGTGAGTCAGCGAGTTTTGAAGCTGGCAAGGAGGCCGTCCTGCTACAAACTCCTTGGGGAGGATACGGAATGAGTATCTGCTATGACATGCGGTTTCCACATCTGTATCGAACGCTCAGTCAGGCTGGTGCGCAATTATTAGCTATTCCCGCAGCTTTCACACGCCCTACCGGAAAAGCCCACTGGCATACGCTACTGCGAGCTCGAGCCATTGAAAATGGTTGCTTTGTGATTGCTGCGGCTCAGTGTGGCGAACATCCAGATGGCCGAGCAACCTATGGCCATAGCCTGATCATCTCTCCTTGGGGAGAAATTCTGGCAGAGGCTGGAGAGACTCCTTGTAATCTCTACGGGACAATTTCATTGACGGAACCAGAACGAGTCCGTTATAAGGTACCCGCATGGCAACACCAACCCCAGTTTCGTCTGACCTCCTGCTAAGCTCTGCCGATGCGCTTCAGCGATGATTTTGTTCGTGAGGTAGTCAATCGTACTGACCTCGTCCAGTTAATGGAAGAACGAGGTGTCGCTCTACGCCGCACAGGTAGTACCTTCAAAGCCTGCTGTCCTTTCCATTCTGAAAAGACCCCATCCTTCAACGTCAATCCGCAGCGCGGCTTCTTTCATTGTTTTGGCTGCGGAACTAGCGGTGATGCCATTCGTTTTCTGATGTTGTTCGAACGCTTGACCTTTGCCGAAGCGGTCACCGACCTCGCCAACAAGGCGGGCGTAGAGTTGCGTCACGAAGGTAAATCGGATCAGCGCAAACCTGACCAGGAAGCTGGTCTGCATGCTTTACAACTCGCTAGCGACTTCTATCAACAACAACTGCAAGGACCAACTGGACAAGATGTTCGTGCATACTTAGATCAGCGTTATGTCCCGGCAGAATGGCAGGAACGCTTTCAGCTTGGCTTTGCTCCAGATGATTGGCAGCGACTTCACCAGTATCTCCTTGCCCAAAAAATTCCTGCTCAGATTCAAGAGCAGTGCGGGCTAGTCAAAATGGCAGAACAGCAAGAGCGTCGCTACGATCGCTTTCGCAACCGACTGATCTTTCCCATTCGGGATGCTCGGGGACGTTGTATCGGCTTTGGGGGTAGGGTCATCCGTAGCGAAGATCAACCGAAGTATTTGAATAGTCCTGAGACCCCATACTACCGTAAAAGCCAGGTCCTCTACGGTCTTTACGAAGGCTTGGAAGCGATTCGTCGGAGTCGGGAACTGATCTTTGTGGAGGGGTATCTGGATGTAATCCGGATGCATCAGTACGGCTTCGCCCAGGCAGTCGCTACTTGTGGGACCGCGTTAACTCCTGAACACCTGCAGCTGATTCGACGCCACGCCAACTCGGTGGTCTTACTGTTCGATGGTGACGCTGCAGGTCAAAAAGCAGCTTTGAAGAATTGTCAGTTGTTTCTGCCTGTTCCCCTCGACACCTACATCCTAACACTCCCTGAAAACGAAGATCCTGACAGCTTTTTACAGAATAAAGGCGAAGAAGCGTTCTCCAAGTTGTTAGCGAAGAAGCAACCTCTTTTAGAGTATTTGATCAGGCAAACTTTGGCAAAATATCCTGAAACTGTCCCTGGACGTCAGGAAGCACTTCGTGAGTTACTCGTCGCAGCTCAGCCGATTCCGAAACTTGAACAGCGCCAGATGGTTTGGGTGCAAATTGCGGAGGCACTACGTCTACCCAACGAAACAGTTTTTGCTGCAGCAAAAACCTTGACAAATTTCTCACAGAATAATAGTTTGTTTGGTTCTTCAAATTCTGTGATTCGTCAATCACCGCATTCACCAGACGAGCGGTTTTTGCTGCAAGCGCTGCTAACCGAGGCTCAATTGATGTCTCTTGCGAAGCAGTTTTTGCGTCCAGAAGATTTCCGACACTCCCTCTACCGGCAACTGTATGAACAACTGTTGCAGCTCCCAGACGACGCATCTAGCGCCCACCTTCCACAACAATTTGCCAAGGAGCAACCAGAGTTAGCACGGGAATTGGCGGCCTTGTACGCCACCGACTTCTTGCACGAACATCTTGAGTCTCAGTTCCGTCTCTCTCTGCGCCGTCTCAAGGAACGTCACCTGCGAGAATATCGCCAGGAACGCTTGCAGTTGGTAGCGCCCAACTCAACAGAACATGCCCTGTTGGGACGCACCTTACGTCAGATGGAAGAAGAGTTGAACCGCATTTTCAAACCTCGCTAAGTGTGAGCCCATGAACGCAAATGCCCACTCCTCCTCGCAAGCCCAAGCCGAACAAAAAATTTTGGACAAGGTAATCCGCGAACTGATCGCGGAAGGACGCGACAAAGGATTCGTCACTCTTGACGAAATCAATGCTCAAATCAGCAGTACCACAACCCCTGAACAGTTGGAGCGCATCCTCAACGTTCTCTCTGATATGGACATTGAGGTCCTTGATTCAAGTAAAAATGTCAGCCTTGGCAAGCGGGAAAGCAGTAATGACATGGACTTTGAGCCTGCAGAGGAATTGGATCTGGAGCCGGGAGTTGACAACAACACTGATGACCCCGTACGCATGTATCTGCGCGAGATGGGTGGTATTGAACTGCTCACCCGGGATGGAGAGGTTTCGGTTGCTCGGCAGATTGAGGAAGGCCATCAGGAGTTGATCGAAATCTTTGTAGAATCCAATCTTGTCCTGCTCCATCTGTTTGATGTCGCCAAGAAATTGCGCTCTGAGAAACTGCGTGCTCGTCATATCATTTCAGGACTCGATGAAGACGACAATGTCATAGAAGATGAATCCAAGGCAACACGAGAACTGATCCAGAACTTGGATCGAGCCCGAGAAGACTATGACATTGTCGTTGGCCTTCGGCAACAATCCCAGGAGCAAGAACTGACCGAGGAAGAACAAGCCCTGATGACCACGCACAAGCAGAATTACCAGAACATAATTCGCAGTATCAACTTCAACTCTCGGCAAATCGACAACATGTGCAGCTTGATGTTCAAGCACAAGGGCAAGATCGATTTGACCTATCGTCAGTTGGATCGATATCGGCAAAATCTGGTTCTCGATTTGGACGCAGCCGACAAACTCTTTGCGGAGTGGGAGCAAGCCCATGAAACTGAGAATGAAGAGCTAGAAGCGCCAATTCGAAAGCAGATTGAAGAGCGAGCCAAACAGCCTTTCAATATCGCCCGACGTGTCTACGAGAAAATACAGGCTTGCCGACAGCGGATTGCGACGATGACTGAGCGCACTGCACTAGACTGGGACGCCTTCCAATTGGAAGTAAAGAAATTGCGGCAAGCCGAGCGCAACGTGAAGTTTGCCAAAAGCCAGTTGGTGGAAGCAAACCTTCGACTCGTGATCAGCATCGCCAAGAAGTATACAAACCGTGGCCTACAGTTTCTGGATCTGATTCAGGAAGGAAACATTGGGCTGATGAAAGCCGTGGACAAGTTTGAGTATCGCCGGGGCTACAAGTTTTCAACCTATGCCACCTGGTGGATCCGTCAGTCGATTACCCGAGCGATTGCTGATCAGGCAAGGACCATCCGTATTCCTGTGCACATGATCGAGACCATCAATAAGCTCTCCCGCACCTCTCGTTCCCTGATTCAAGAGTTTGGGAGAGAACCAACACCAGATGAGCTGGCCGAGCACATCGGCATGCCGCTTCACAAGGTGCGAAAGGTTCTCAAGATCGCCAAGGAACCAATTTCCCTCGACACGCCTATCGGGGACGATGAAGATTCGCAACTCAAGGACTTCATTGCTGATGAAAAAGCCAGTAATCCATCAGACGCGACCACGAAGGCAAATTTGGGAGACCTGACACGCACTGCCCTAGGAACCCTCACTCCACGAGAGGAAAAGGTACTGCGCATGCGCTTTGGGATCGATGAAGTCAAGGATCACACCCTTGAAGAGGTTGGACAGGACTTTGACGTAACACGGGAGCGAATTCGCCAGATTGAAGCCAAGGCACTCCGCAAGTTGCGCCATCCGACACGGAGCAAACTACTCAAATCCTTCCACGAAGGTTGAAATGGAGTTGACGCATCGTCCACGGCGCTTACGTCGGAATGCTCCAATTCGGTCTTTGGTACGGGAAACCTTGCTGGCTCCGCAGCAGCTGATCTATCCACTCTTCGTCGCTGAAGGGAAAGGACTGCGTGAGCCAATCAGTACCATGCCGGGTCAGCATCGACTTTCTGTGGATGAATTGGTCAAAGAGTGCCAAATGGCATACGAACTGGGAATTGGTGCTGTCAACCTGTTTGGTTACTCCACAGAAAAGGACGACAAGGCTACCAAGGCCTACGATCCACAAGGGCTAGTGCAACGAGCCATTCGGGCGATCAAGGCTGCGCTGCCTGATCTTTGTGTTCAGACCGATGTTGCCCTCGACCCCTACACTATCCATGGCCACGATGGCTTGGTGGTGGGAGAAGAGATCGTCAACGATGAGACTGTCGAGGTCCTTTGTAGGATGGCAGTTTCTCATGCTGAAGCTGGAGCCGACTGGATTGCTCCCTCCGACATGATGGATGGTCGAGTAGGTGCAATCCGTGAAGCGCTGGACGCTTCTGGGTTTGAGCAAGTTAGCATCTTGGCTTACACCGCAAAGTACGCATCCTGCTTTTATGGTCCCTTCCGAGGGGCTCTGGATTCAGCACCTAAAAAGGGTGATAAGAAAACTTATCAGATAGATCCCGCAAACTGGCGTGAGGCCCTACGAGAAGCCGAGCTGGACATCTCCGAGGGAGCCGACGTGATCATGGTCAAACCTGCCTTGGGCTACCTCGATGTAATCACCCGTCTGCGGGAAGCCTTTGATGTGCCCATTGCCGCCTACAACGTCTCCGGCGAATATGCGATGATCTGTGCTGCTGCAGAAAAAGGCTGGATTGACCAGGAGCGTGCCATGATGGAAGCTCTGCTCTCAATTCGTCGAGCCGGAGCTGACATGATCCTCACTTACTTTGCTCCTGCTGCTGCGCGGTTACTTCAGCAGCAAGTCCACTCCTTTTCTTGAGTCCTCGCACTTTTCAACTCTTTCATCGGCCAAACTTGCCCTTGTCTAAGGAACGCTGGGGCATGTTGGCCGTTCTCAGTTCCGCTTTCCTGCTATACCTACACACAGTTGTCATGCGCTGGGGACAAGAAGCTGTACCGGCCCTGACTTCCAATTTCTATCTCTTTGTCCGCTTTTTGCTCGGCTGGATAATTATCTCCTGTGTCTTGTACCGAGTTCGAAGGCTCCCCAAAATAGAAGATAGAGGCTGGGTTGCCCTTCGTGCTATTGCCAACCTGCTCTCTGTTTTCTGCTTCTACCAAGCCGTTCAAGAGACTGGACTGGCTGAGGCCAATATTCTCAACATGACCTATCCGGTTTTTATCGTTGTGCTCAGTTGGTTGGGTCTAGGAGAACGAGACTGGATGGCCTCTGGACTAACCGTTATTGCCTTTGTTGGCATTGTGCTGGTGATGTTTCCAGGAGAGTTTTACTGGCAGAAGGGTAATTTTTGGGGGATTGCCTCAGGATTCATTGCTGCTTTTGGCATGCTCGCACTCAATCGAGCCAGACAACGCAATTCAGCCACAGATCTGTTGTTTTACGTTTTTGGCACGGGAGCTGTGATCTGTCTGATAGGGTTCTATCAAGAGTTTTTCTGGCCAAGCTGGCTGGAAGCCCAATACCTGTTTGGTAGTGCAGCGCTTAGTTTTATTGGTCAATATGCTCTGACGCTAGGATTCCGCTATGTGACTCCCGTGGAAGGAAGCATTATCTCTTCAACACGTATCCTGATTGCCGCAGCCCTTGGCCCCGTCCTACTTGCAGGAGAAGTGCTTTCACTAGGTGGCTGGGTGGGGGCTGCACTGATTTTTCTTGCCAATGTTTTGCTGGCTCATCGCCTTTGGCAAGCTGCTGATAAACAGACAAGTCTATGAAAGATTTTGCTCACAACATTCTAGATCATCTGCCTTCGGCATTACTCGTTTGTGATCAGCGTGGCCAGGTCATTTATGCCAATGAAGCAGCCTCCAGACTCTGGCAGAAAGACCCACAAAAACTCTGCAAAAAGCCTTTTGATCTACTTTTTCTAGGTGATGAAACCCTTCTGTCTAAGCTTTATCAAGCTTTACGGCATGGGAAAGAATTCAATGCAAAAGAGTATCAGATTGATGCCCCAAATCTTCGACAAGGAATCTTTGAGCTTAGCATCAGTCCGGTCTACGAAGATGGCAAAATCGTTAGTGCTCTCATCACCCTCTATGACATATCAGCGCAGCGCGACAAGCAGGAGAGGGAGCAGCAGCTACATCTCAACAATGCAATCGGGATGTTGGCCTCCTCGATGGCTCATGAAATCCAAAATCCTCTCGGCGGAATCAAGGGGGCTACCCAGTTACAAATGAGAGATTTGGAGGAGTTGGGGATCTCCACAGAGCCTTCGGAGATGGTTTTGGAAGAAATCAATCGAATTGAGCGCCTGTTGGAAGAGTTGCTTCTGCACTCCGACCCCCTACCCTTATCAGCCCAGCCTTTCAATATCCATGAAGTACTGGAGACCGTCATTTGGTTTGAAGAAAACCGAGGCAATCGGCGATTGCTGCTGAACCGTATTTTTGACCCATCTCTGCCTGATATTGAAGGCGATCGCGATAAGTTGCACCAAGTCTTTTTAAACCTGATCAGAAACGCCATTGAAGCTTCTCCCGAAGGTGGGGAAGTGACAATCCGCAGTTCTTTCTGTAGTCAATGGCAGCTAGCCGGGAAACATCTCGCCCCCCAGCGAAAATATATGCTGATCGAAGTACAGGACCAAGGACCAGGGGTAGCTGACAAACACATCGGACAATTGTTTCAACCCCTCTTTACCACCAAACCAACTGGACATGGACTGGGTTTGTCAATTTCTTACCGCATCATTCAATCTCATGCTGGTCTCCTGAATTACCAACCGATCCCTGGAGGTGGGGCTCTGTTCCAGGTCTATCTACCTATCCAACAAATAGGCTAATTCCAGCTTCTTAGCCGAATCCAAACCAAGGATTTTCATCTTGTCATCGAGTCAGAGCATCGCTAGCTTGAGATACCTTTTTGTCTTTTTGCTCATGAATCCTCGTCAGGGAGGTGTGTTTTGATCGAAAAAACCCAGATTACTACGGGAGTCTACTGGGTTGCTGTTCCACAGGCCCAACTTCGTATTCTTTGCGGTTGCCCAGCTGATAGCGTCAAGCACTTGATGAAAAAGGGCTTGATTCAGTGGGTTGAGAAGAATGGAGTGACCTATGAGACCGGGCCCAACGCCATCCTGCTCTCAGATCTCTCACTGCAGAACGGACATTTCGCCAACCTTGCGGAATTTCCAGTGCTTCAGATGCTCTATCGCCAGGGCATCATCATCCCCAATCATCCTAACAATACAGGGCACAAACCAATCCTGATCGGCCAAGAAGAGATCGTTCGCTCACAAATGAACTATATCTATCGGGGTAACTACGGTCTGATTTCCCTGCAGGAGATCGAAGCGGCTGGTATTGCGCCTGATGTTGCCGATGAAATGATGCGAATGAAGCTCCGCTTTGCCTTCGGCAATATCCGTCCAACAGAGGATCTGCTTGAAGACTGCATTGTTCGTGATCAGGCAGCAGAGATTCGAAATGGGGTTCTTGTTCGTAGGCTTGGCTTCAATGTCTACGAGTTCAGCTACGAAGGGGACTCGGTTCAGGTCGATCTGAATCTGAGCGAGGGAGAGGCCTATGAAACACCCTATGAACTTGGAGCACATCAGGTCAGTCGAGATTACTTCGCAATCACACACTCTGGCGAGGGAGATGGATGGGATACCAACCGCCCCTGCATGGCCAGCATCGTCACATTTCAGGGACGCATCTACCTGATTGACGCTGGACCCAACATTTCTCACAGCCTCAATGCGCTGGGTATCAATGTCAATGAGATCGAAGGCATCTTCCACACCCATGCGCACGATGACCACTTTGCTGGGCTGACCTCATTAATTCGTTCTGACCACCGCATTAAATACTACTCGACTCGACTCGTTCGTGAATCCGTCACCAAGAAATTAGCAGCCTTGATGTCAATTGATGAGAATCAGTTCGATGAGTTTTTTGATGTGCACGACCTTGAGTTTGATACTTGGAACAATGTCAATGGCTTGGAAGTCTTCCCCGTATTTTCACCTCACCCGGTAGAGACCAACATCCTCTTCCTACGTACTCTTTGGAAGGAGGGCCATGTCACTTACGCTCATCTCGCGGACATCACTGCCTTCAGTGTTTTAGAGGGAATGATCAGTGACGACCCCAAAGCCCCTGGAATTTCTCGTGAACTCTATGAGCGCACCCGATCCCATTACCTGACCAAGGTAAATCTGAAGAAGATTGATATTGGGGGAGGGATGATCCACGGCTTGGCGACTGATTTTCGAGCGGATAATTCAACAAAGATTGTGCTCTCACACAAAGCTAGTCCTCTGTCGAATCAGGAAAAAGAGATCGGTTCCGGTCTGGCCTTTGGAATGACAGACGTACTGATCCCAGGGAAGATCGACTACTACCTGAAGTACGCAGCAAAGTACCTCCACGCCTACTACCCGACGGTTCCTGAGAGCGAGATCAACATGCTGCTGAACTGCCCAAGAGTGCCGTTTAGTGCAGGGACCATTCTGCTCAAGAATAACGAGGCTCCGGCCCATGTTTATTTGATTCTGACCGGCAGTGTGGAATTCATCCGTGCTGAGAGCAAAGTCAACAACATCCTCTCTGCAGGTTCATTGGCTGGAGACATGGGTGCCTTGTTTGGGCTGATCAACTTCGGCACCTACCGGGCTGCCAGCTACATTGAGACGCTCCAGATTCCCAGTCATCTCTTCGAGGAATTTGTCGCACGGAACCGGATTTTCAACGAAATCCAGCGAGTGCAGGATCGTATTGAGTTCATGCGGTCAACCCCTTTATTCGGAGAGTCGGTTTCTTATCCAATTCAGACCAAGATCGCCCAGGTGATGGAGCAAGAGTTCTATCCTGAAGGAAGTGAGATCGAACTCACTCAACCCTCTCTGGTGTTGATCCGTCGAGGTCAGGTTGAGTTGTTAATGGAAGGGAAGACCCCACAGGTTGTAGAAGAAGGGGAATTCTGTGGTGAAGAAACGATTCTCGGACAACAACGTCGCTTCCTGATGAGAGCGGTTAAGGACTCACGAGTGTACAAGATCAGTGACTCAGAGTTGCTTCGAGAAATTCCAATCGTGCGCTGGAAACTGCTAGAACGCTCCGAGCAGCGCAACAGCGCGTTTTGGCTAGAAGCCTAAGTTCAGCGTGTGCCTGTACGAGAGAGTTCTTCACGAATCCACTGCTGAATAGCTGGACGGTAGAGTTCTAGTAGGTCTTCACCTAACTGCGTCAACGTGTAGCCTCGTCCTTGGCATTGAAAGCATTTCTGTGAAAGATGAGGCTGCAAAGTATCGATTTCCAAATATCCTAATTTTCGACCACTCCCCTCACAAACTTTGCAAGACTCCTTGAAATCTGCGAGTAAACTTGGTGGCTGGTTCGGTTGCATGCTCTGCCTAAAAATTCTGTTAATAAATCAAAATCATGATCGTTCCTGATACTCACCTCCGCCAGATGGTCACTCAGGGCTATCTCCCAGAGGGGGTCAAGATTGGCCCCTCTAGTGTAGATCTAACCTTGGGCAATAGCTTCAGCTGGCTGGCTCCCTCTCGAAGAAAAATTGTGCTGGGTGAACCTGTCGAATATGCCTCTGAAGTAGCTGACAGCTATGAGTTGCTACCCAATCACTTTGTCCTGGCCACAACGCGTGAGAGCATTCGGATTCCCAATAACATGGCTGCTTATGTCGAGGGACGTTCCAGCATTGGTCGACTCGGTTTGCAGGTCCAAAACGCAGGCTTTATTGATGCTGGTTTTGAGGGCCAGATCACTCTGGAACTGGAAAACCAGTCACCATTTCCAATCGTTCTGCAAGTTGGAGTTCGTATCTGTCAAATCGTGTTTGTTCAGATGCTCGAGACGGCAGAGCAACCTTATGCTGGTAAGTACCTGAATCAACGTGGGGCTACACCGAGTCGCCTAGATCAAGATTCTGAATTCGAGTGACTCCACAAGCCTTGGTTTTTGCCGCCGGACTCGGCACCCGCTTGGCTCCTCTGACAAAACAACTTCCCAAAGCTCTCGCCCCAATTCACGGCATTCCTGCTCTTGAGTGGATTCTGCGCAGACTCGAACAGCAGCAAGTCCAGCAGGTCGTGATCAACACACATGCACACGCAGAAAAAATCTATCGCTTTGTTGAAGCTCGCACTCCTGCTTCTCTGAACCTACAAATCTCACACGAACCAATCCTTCTCGATACTGGTGGTGGACTGCGGCGCAGTCGTTCTTTTTGGTCAATGAACATGCCGATTTTACTGCACAATGCAGATGTTTTCTCCAACGCTGATTTGACCGCCGCTTGGCAAGTTCACTCTGAAACCAATTCTCTGGCTACTCTGCTCGTACAACAACGCCCGACCAACAATCGCCTGCTCGTTGATGAGGCTGACCTTCTTTGTGGTGTTCACTATGTGAAGCAACAGGATCACCGCATCCTACGAGACCCCGTTGGAAGCCTGCGAGAAGTCGGCTTTTGTGGGATTCATTTGGTTGCCCCAAGGATTTTTGAAGTTTTGCCTGAGCAGGAAATCTTCAGAATTATCCCCGTTTACCTAGAGCAGGTCACCCACGGTGAAGCAATCCGAACCGTAGATATCGGCTCCGCTTATTGGCGAGATATTGGAACATTGAGCAGTCTCCAGCAGTTGGAAGCTGACTGGCTAGCCGTTCCAGGACTAGCCGATGCTCACCGTGGATGCTCACCACATTCAATCAAGGCATGATCGTACGGTCCAGCCTGGCCTTCTTTCAATACTTGGTAGTTTTCATGCCCACAGCTCTGAAATGCCTGAAGACCCAGTACTTCTCGCTCTCCCTGAGGAAAATAGAGATCATGTCGGTTTGAGGAGCAACCTATCAGCAGAGATAGACTCAGTAACCACAACCAATTTTTCATTCGACTCTTTCATTACAATTTTTCATCCAACCACTTAACTCAAAGTCCACCCTCTCCAATTGGATGCAGTTGAAATATGAAGGATCTGGCCCAAGGGATTTTCAATCAAGATCAATCACAGTTTAGTGCTTGTTAGAGACACAAATCATGAAACCCCTGTGCCATTTCTTGAACTATCCTACCGAACTACCATCCGTCTTTTCATCCAATAGAATTTTTCTGCATTGTAGGCTCTGTGCATGATATTGATTACCAAAGCGCACCAGGACTTCTCCAAAAAATTTCAATTTCTTGTCCATTTTAATTGTGAAGTCCTTGCACTTTATCTCACCGCAGAGTAGGGCTTGAGGGCTCGTATTCGTTGAAGTTACTAATCCCTAGAGGTTCTTTAAGCACCCCAGCTAGAGGAGATCTGCATGGAAGTGCATTTCCTACCGCAAGCTCATCTATCGCAATTTCTACAAGTTCTCGCAGACCACGCTCGAGTTGTCGTTCCTGTCAAAGTGGGCAAAGGCCAATACAAGTTCCGTGATCTGAATGAAGTATCCACGGAAGATGTTGCGCTGGAATACCTACGCACAATGGTTCCACCCAAAAAATACTTTTTTCCACCGGAGGAGGTGCTCTATCGCTACTCCACCGAAACCGGTTATGAAGAACCTGTACTGGAAGATGAACCTCCAATTCTCTTTGGCCTACATCCTTGTGATCTGCATGGCATTCGGGTCACAGACACTTTTTTTGGAGATCGCTACCAGGATCGACACTACCTGAGGCGACGTGAGCAGTCACGGATCATTGGCCTGGGCTGCATGCCAGATGAAAAATGCTTCTGTCAGAGTAACCGAACCGACCACATTGAAGACATCTACGACCTCTTCCTTTGGGAAGTAGAGGAAGGATATTTGACATTGGTCCGTACACCCGCCGGACATGAAATGCTCCACTGGCAGCGAGATCTCTTCTCCTTCGCGAGCCGAGAGCATATCAACCAGCACCAAGCCTACCTGGAACGCAGACGAGAAGCCTTCACTCGACAGATGCCCACCAGTGATCTGCCCGACTTGCTACGCTTTGAACAAGACAGTCCAGCCTGGAAAGATCTGGGAAATTCCTGTTTCGCTTGTGGTGCTTGCAGCATGGTCTGCCCAACCTGTACCTGCTTCAATGTCTACGACAAAACCGATCTGTCCGGAGAAAGTGGGGAGCGTGTACGACGCTGGGACTCCTGTCTTTTTAGAGATTTTACCAGGATTGCCGGGGAAGAGCACACACGTCCTGAACGCTCTGATCGTGTCAGTAATCGATATTACCACAAGGAGCAGGGCTTCGTGGAACAGTTTGGAATGCCCTCCTGCGTGGGTTGTGGTCGCTGCATCGACTCCTGCATCGCCAAGATCGACATCACTCAGGTTTTTGCAAAAGTTCGTTCTAGTTGTGGGAGGTAAGTATGCAAACAACTTCTTTCCGCTCCATAACGCCAGCTGCCCCTTTGATAGATCCCATGCTTCCGCTCAATGCACGGTTAATCTCCAAGCAGGAGTTGATGCCAGACCACATGCTCTTTCGCCTGCGGTTGGATGATCCTCGTGGGATGGGGCCCGATGGGAGCAATCACATTCCCGGACAGTTTGTCATGCTTTCTGTAATAGGTGTGGGGGAAGTACCCATTTCCATCTGCCACGCTCCCAACAGCGACCACCTACCACTTGACCAAAGAGAACTACACCTAACTATTCGACGTGTTGGCAGAGTCACAAAAGCACTTTTTGAACTCGATCCCGGAGACCTCATTGGGTTGCGTGGTCCCTACGGCAGAGGCTTTCCCCTCAGAGAGTTACATGAAAAACCACTGGTGATGATGGCTGGTGGACTCGGCATGGCACCTCTGCGATCCTTGCTACAATACGCTTTCCAATATCGTGAACGTTTTGGGGCAGCAGTCCACTTGCTCTATGGCGCACGAAACACCCGACAGTTACTCTATCTTGATGAACTGCGTGACATACAGCAAAGTGAACGTCTAGACGTTCATCTCGCTTGTGATCAACCTATTGATTCGAACCACTCCCTACCTGATGGGTTGCAGATTCTTCAAGGTAATTTACTGGACTTGCTGGCAAACTTACCCTTGGACCATCAGCAAGCTCGCTTTGCAGTCTGTGGTCCTCCCGTGATGTATGGCTACGTCACCAGCCGTTTGCGAGAGATGAAAGTACCTCCCGAGCACATCTTCGTTAGTTTGGAGCGCCGAATGGAGTGCGCTATCGGCAAGTGTGGACACTGTGCTATCGGTTACCGCTATACTTGCACAGACGGCCCCGTGTTCTCAGTTTGGGAAGCTCGAGGCCTCAGGGAAGCATGGCAACCACCTAAAGGCTTGGAAGATCCCTATCTTGGAGGATGGCGATGAAAACAGCACCCAAACCCCGTGTTGGGATCTTTGGCCTGACTTCTTGTGCTGGAGATCAACTAATGATCCTCAACTGTGAGGATGAACTAGTTGCACTGGCTGGACGAATTGAGTTGCTGAGCTTTGGCATGGCTTCTTCCGCTTCCTTTCAAGGAAAGTTGGATCTGGCCATCGTGGAGGGCTCTGTCTGTACGCAGCGTGATTTGGACACTCTGCTGGAAATTCGTTCTCGGAGCAACGCCCTGATGACCATTGGCACCTGTGCCGTCTGGGGAGGAATTCCTGCAATGCGTAATGAACTACCCTTGGAGGTGCTGCAAGAAGTCGTCTATGGCGGCAAGCCGCTGGAAGAGGTCAGCCTAGAGAAAGCCCATCCAGTCAGTGACTTTGTTCCCGTAGATTTTGCTGTCCCCGGTTGTCCCATCGAAAAAGAAGAATTCCTGCGCACTCTGGTTGCGATTCTTCAACGAACTTCTCCAGAACGCCATGACTACTCCGTCTGTTCGGAGTGTCGCATCAATGAAAATCTCTGCCTAGTGCGTCACCAGGGTCTCGTTTGTTGTGGTCCCATTACGGCTGGTGGCTGTAAAGCGCGCTGTCCTAGCCTAGGCATTCCCTGTTATGGATGTCGAGGCCCTGTAGATGATCCTCATTATGACGCTACCGCAGAGTTATTCGACGAGCATGGACTCTCCAAAGCCGATGTAATCAACCAGATTCAACGATATTCAGCTCCAGCCTGGGTCAATCAGCATCTTCGTGCAGAGTGGGCCCGTGATCCAGAACGTAAGGGTCGACAGCGTGTTCCTGACCCAAGCTCCTGACACTTCTCAACCTCATCATTCAAGGTGATTCGATGTCATCTTCTGTCCTGGAAATTCCACATCTCTATCGAGTCGAAGGTCACGGAGGTATCCGAGTAACAGTCGGTGATCAGGGTATCGAAGACTGCCAAATGAGTATTTTCGAAGGTTCGCGCTTCTATGAAGCCTTGCTCCGAGATCGAAACTATTTTGAAGTCCCTGGCATTGTCTGTCGGGTTTGTGCGATCTGTTCAGTAGCGCACTCTCTCTGTTCAACCTATGCAATTGAAGACGCCCTCGGATTGGTCGTTTCCCGTCCAATCAAGCGCTTGCGGGACTTGCTCAATATGGGTGAATTCATTGAATCACACGCCCTCCATCTATTCTGCCTGGCAACACCCGATTACCTTGGATTCAGTGGTGTTCTGGAGATGCAGCCACAATTTGACAAGGAAGTTCGGCAAGCACTGCAGCTGAAGAAATTTGGCAACCTGATCCAGGAGCGCATTGGGGGTCGAGCGATCCATCCTGTCAATGTTGTGATTGGCGGTGTCGGCACCTGGCCAGAGAAAAAGATATTTGATGAATTACGAGAAGGAGCGCAGTCCGCCTTGGCCATTCTGCGCCAAATCGAACCTTTGATCGCTAGCTTGCAACAAGAAGACTACGCAACCCAAGATCGTGTCTATGTTGCCCTTGAGGGGGATGAAGATGGCTTAATTCTCGGACATGGTGACCGACTGCAGGCCAGTGGGCATGAGCCAGTCGACATTCATGACTATTCCAAGTATGTCAATGAGAGCGTTGTCCGCCATTCCACTGCAAAGCAGTCGCGCTTCTCCAATCGTCCTTTCATGGTGGGGTCGCTCTCACGAATGGTTCACCATAGCAAACTTGTGACAGGGGAAGCAGGACAGATTCTCCGAAGATTGATGGGCGAACAACCTGCTCCAAATCCGCTGCTGAACAACGCTGGGCAGTTTGTCGAATTGGTCTACTGCTGTGAGCAGGTGATCCAGATGTGTGATGAATTACGAGCGCTGCCCACCCAGCCTTCAGCAGATCCGTACCACCTTCATCCTGAAAAAACAGTTCGAGGAACTGCCGCAATGGAAGTTCCCCGAGGCACTCTCTTTCACTCCTATGAGATCAATGAAGAGGGACATATTACCGATGCGGACATCATCACACCAACAGCACAAAACCTGGCTCAGGTAGAATCTGACATTGCGAAGACTGTCCAAACATGGCTGGATTCAAACAAGGATGGGGGGGATGAAAGACTACGAAAGAATCTAGAAATGGTAGCCAGAGCTTACGATCCTTGTATTTCTTGCTCTACGCATCTTGTGGATCTGACGGTGCGTGCAAGCTGATTGGGGAATTGTTGGCTTGGGGAATCCTCTGGCTGGAGATGATGGTGTTGGCTGCTGGTTAGCCGAACGGTTGCGCAAAACATTTCCGGGCCAATGGATTCACGATCTAGGGGCTGACCTGCTGAAGATTCAAGCTCTTCAACCCTATCCCAAGCAGCTAATCTTGCTGGATGCTCTACGCAGTGGAGCCAAGCCAGGTTCTTTGCACTATCTCTCAGAGGAGAAATTACTACAAAGTCCTACCACTGCGGCTGCCCATGGATTTGGCCTGAAAGGAACCCTGGGACTACTTCGACAAACCGATGATGCTTTTTGCAAAATCAAACGAGAATGGTGGCTGATTGAAGTCGAACAAATCCATCAGCCTTTTGTCCTCTCTCCAACTGTTCAAGCCGGAGCCGAACAGTTGTTCAAACAACTCACCAAACAGCTACAATAAAACTTTCGGGTGACATGTACGTTTCCCACTTGCCAGAAAATTTCTGATCGTTATTCTCAAGGGACTCATTTTAACCCATCATTCTTGAGGAGATCATGCCGAACGCGATTCGTATTCACGAACAGGGAGGTCCGGAAGTCATGCGCTGGGAATCCGTCGATCTGCCTGAACTTGGTTCTGAAGAAATCCGCATTCGCCACACAGCCATTGGTCTGAACTTCATTGACACCTATCAGCGAAGCGGTCTCTATCCTCTCAACCCACCCTGTGGACTGGGTAAGGAAGCCGCTGGTGTTGTGGAAGAGGTTGGTAGTGCAGTCAAGGAATTCAAGAAAGGAGACCGGGTTGTCTATGTCGGTGGGACCAGCGCTTATAGTGAAGTCTCCCAGATTGCAGCCAACCTGGTGGTTCCCATTCCAGATGACGTAGAAGATGAAGTCGCCGCAGCCTCCATGCTCAAAGGGATGACCGCAGAATACCTGCTACGTCGTATTGGAAGGGTGCAGGCAGATGATGTGATTCTCTTTCACGCTGCTGCTGGAGGGACTGGACTGATTGCGTGTCAGTGGGCAAAAGCCTTGGGTTGCACAGTAATTGGTACGGTCAGTTCACCTGCCAAGGAATCTTTGGCTCGAGACAATGGATGTGACTTCGTGATCAATTATGAGCAGGAAAACTTCTTGGATCAGGTGATGGAAATCACCAATGGGAAGGGTGTTCGGTTGGTCTATGATTCAGTCGGGCGCGACACTTTCGAGGGGACGATCGGCTGCCTGAGTCCAAGAGGTTTGTTCGTGAGCTTTGGTCAATCTTCTGGACCAGTGCCTCCAGTGGATCTGCGAGTCTTCAATCCAAAGAGTTTGTTCTACACGCGTCCAACGCTCTTTTCCTATATTGCTACTCGTGCCGAATTGCTCGACAGTTCCCAGGCACTGTTTGGAGCTATCGGTAGTGGGAAGGTCAAGATTTCAATCAATCAACGTTATCCTTTACGTGAAGTTGCGCAGGCTCACGCTGATCTCGAAGGCCGCAGAACAACAGGATCTACTGTTCTGATTCCCTGACAAAATCTTCATAAAAGCTATGGGTGCTCATTCGAGAGGAATCCATAGCTTATGCCGCCCGATTGGTGAACTCGACTAGTTCTTCCAAGCGTTGCCAAGCCTTGCCAGAGTCTACCAGTTGGGTTGCCTGCTCCACACCATCCTTCAGATTCTCTACCTTTCCTGCGACTACTAGAGCCCCTGCCGCATTGTAAAGAGCAACATGTCGTGGGGTGCCCTGATTTTTGCCTTGGAGAATTTCTCGGATCATTTGGGCACTCTCTTCTGGACTGTCAATGCGCATCTCTTCCAAATTGCCTTTCGGCAGTCCCACCTCTTCGGGTTCCAGTTGATACAGTTCGACCTTACCGTCTCGAAGCTCTGCAACATGGGTTTTGGCTGTTGTGGTTAATTCACAGAGACCGTCCGCACCATGAACCACCAGCGCGCGCTCTGCACCAAGTTCCGCAAGCACCTGAGCAATTCGAAAAGTCCATTCTACGTTGGGTACACCCACCAGCTGGCGCTGAGCTTGAGCCGGATTGGTCAATGGTCCAAGAATGTTGAAAACGGTTGGGATTCCTAGCTCTCGACGAATTGGCCCCGCAAATCGCATTGCAGGATGGTGCTTAATCGCATAACAGAAGCAGAGTTGTAATTCCTGCAGACAAGCCTCAACTTGCGAAAGATCCAAATCAATATTTACTCCTAGTGCCTGTAAGGCTTCTGCACTACCGCTACGTCGCGTGTTGCTCCGATTTCCGTGCTTGGCCACAACAGCCCCTCCAGCAGCAGCAATCAAAGCAGCGCAGGTGGAAATATTGAAGGTGCTGATGCCATTGCCTCCGGTACTGCAAGTATCAATTGCATCACTTGGAGCCTGGATCTTCTCGGAGCGCTCTCGCATAGCGTGGGCTGCACCGACAATCTCATCAATCGTTGCACCTTTGGCCTGGAGCAGGGCAAGTAAAGCAGCTGCCTGTGTAGGAACCGCTTCTTCACTCATGATCCAGAGAATCATCTCCCGAGCCTCTTCGCGGCTCAGATTCTTTCGTTCAAGTAACTTAGCTAGCAGTTCTTTCATCAACAGGACTCCGCAAACTCAGGGAAACGGTTGAGGTTTTTTTGGGAAAGTGGTGGGCCCCACAGAGAGTCCAACCGGGTTGGGTAGTTTTCTCGGAATAGTAGTCAAAACTGGAATTTCAATAACTTCTTCCTCCTGATACTGCAACCACTGCTCGTAGAGCATGGCTGCTTCGTTCAGGTTGTTCGGATCCTTGCGTTCCAATTGATCCAGCATCGAAGGATTCTCGGTCAGCAAAAAATCTTCTTCTACTTCTTGAACTGTTGCCGTTGATGGCTTCTTCACTGGGACCGTTTCGGGCATCAGCGCCATGATCCGCAGGTTACGCTTCAACTGCTCCCAGGCTTTGTACAATCCCCTAGGGATTGCTTGCCATGGCAACCCATGCGCTACCCCAAAAGCGGTAACAGTCAGCAATGCAAGACCTCGAAGGATTGGCAGGAAAGGCAGAGCAGTGTAGATACGCACACTCAGATAGAAACAAACCGCACCAATTACTGCGGCAGCCTCTTGGTGAGGCAGATGCTGCAAGATCCACTGTGAACCCAACAACCCAAGGTAACCATAACTCCAGAGCCCTTGGAATGGGACTGTGTTGTGTTCCAGTGTCAACACCAACACATGCAGAATGGAAAGGAACCAGCAGAGCAGCAGGGCATGATACCATCCGCTGAGCAGAGAAAAGCGATGCCAATGTGGTCTACTCAGGGGGATTAGAAACCAGAACAGCAAAGGGGTCGGTGGCCCAAAGATTTCCAGCAGTGAACCCACAATCAGTGCACCTGGCAACCCTAACCAGTTGTGTATCCCCTCGGGCGGTGTCAATGGACTGAACACCGTAGGATCCACAAACTCAGCTGTTGCCAAAGCTACTCCACCGAGCAGCGCCAGTACGAGGAAAAACCAGTCAGATCGCCAACGTAAGCGTGGCGACGCTTCCAAATTGATCGTATCCACTGCGAAAATCCTTTCCTAACATCCCACCCATCCTAGGTGAGGAATCCAAAATTACTTGGCAGGTAGCAGTCCCTGATTTTTCAGAATTGTATAGATCTGTTCTGCTACCGGAGGAATGACGTAGGAATCAATGCGCTCTCCCAACAAAGCCACCTCCCTCACCAGCGTGGAACTAACCACAAAAAGATCTGGCCGACCAAACAGGCAGAAGGTTTCCAGTTGAGGATCAATTCCCAAATTCCCAATCGCCTGTTGCAGCTCTCCATGAAAATCATTTGTACTGCGTAATCCCTTGATGAGCACACTCGCACCTTTACTCTGTGCATAGCGCACGGTGGGACCCTGGTAGGCATCAACACTCACGTTCCCTAAGCCAGGCAGATGATCCACATATGCCTGCATCATCTCCTTGCGTTCTTCCTGAGTGAAGAGATACTCCTTCTCTGGATTCACGGCAGCCGCCCAGTAGACGTGTTCAAAATGCCGGGCAGCACGCGTCACGATATCAGCGTGCCCGAGGGTCGGAGGATTAGAACTGGTCGGGTAAATAGCCACACGGGTTGGGGCCATGGAGCGCTTCTCCAAAGAACAAGGAAACAGGAATCACTGCAGGCGCTGCTGCAACGCATGCAGCAGATTTAGTGCCTCCAGCGGGGTGGTTTGCGATAAATTGAGCGCTCGTAATTCCTCAACTAACCAGGAATCTTCAGCAAACAATGAAAGTTGCAGTTGGGAGCCGTTGACAGATTCTTGCGTTGCGGCTGCCTGATGCACAATTGGATGATCATACACGGGCGAAACCTCTTGCACCACATGCCCCAAAGTATGGGCCTGCTCAAGAGTCTGCAAAATCTGCTGGGCCCGCTGAATCACCAAGGGGGGCAAGCCAGCCAGCCGAGCAACCTGCACTCCGTAGCTCTTGTCAGCTTCTCCCGGACTGATCCTGCGTAAAAAGACAATGCGTTCACCATCTTCCTCTATGCGTACGCTTGCATTCACAACTCCGGCCAATTGCTGCGCCAGTTCTGTGAGTTCATGATAGTGCGTTGCGCAAAGTGTCAGTGAGCCCAATTCGTGGAGATGTTCGACAATCGCCCAGGCGATGCTGATGCCGTCAAAGGTGCTCGTGCCACGTCCAATCTCATCCAATACGATCAGGCTATTTTCTGAGGCATTGTTGAGAATTGCTGCTGCCTCGTTCATTTCCACCATGAAGGTACTCTGCCCCTGACTAAGGTTGTCAGAAGCCCCAACTCTGGTAAATACTCGATCTACTAGCGTCATTTCAGCAGAAGCAGCTGCTACAAAACAGCCAGTTTGGGCCATCAACACGTTCAGAGCAACCTGACGCATAAACGTCGACTTACCAGCCATGTTAGGGCCGGTAATCAGCAGAACCTGTCGCTTTTCTTCCTCCAAGTCAATGTCATTTGGAACGAAAGGTTCGCCCAGATCCAGTTGCTCAATCACTGGATGCCGAGAAGCTTGCAAGCAAAGTTGTCTTGAATGTCCAGTTTCCAGTAAGCGAGGCCGAACATAGTTAGCTGCCAAGGCCAGTTCGGCCCAACCAGACAGAACATCTAAAATGGCTAATTTGCGAGCACTTTCCTGAAGGCGTCCAAGTTGTTGAAGAACCTCCTGCCTTAGTTCCGCAAACAGCGCTTGCTCCAACTCCACACTACGTTCTTCTGCGCTAAGAATTTTCTCTTCAAACTCCTTTAGTTCCTGTGTGATATAGCGTTCCCCATTGGTCAGAGTCTGCTTGCGAAGATAATGGCCAGGAACCCGATTCTTGTGAGCATTGCTGACTTCCAAATAGTAGCCAAAGACCTTGTTGAAGCCCAGCTTAAGGCTGGCAATACCGCTGCGCTCCCGCTCCTGTTGCAGCATTCGATTGAGAAACTCTTTGGAATCTGTGGTCAAGAGTCGCAGATCATCCAACTCCTGTGACACTCCGTCAGCGATGTAACCGCCCTCTGCCAATTTCAGAGAAGGCTCTGGCAACAACCGTTGTTCCAGCAGGGTGAGCAGGTCGTTCAGGGGATCAAAGGAAGCGCCCACCTCAACCAGCAATGGAGTGGACAAGGGTGCCAACAACTCCGGTAACAATTGCAGCGGTTCCAACGAACTGCGCAAAGCGAGGAAGTCACTGATGCCAGCGACCGGCAAACTAATCCGTCCTGCAATTCTGGGTAGATCCTGGACCTGAGCCAACTGCTGCCGTAGTTCCTGTCGCATCCGACCCTGCTTCTGGAACTCTTCAATCGCATCATAGCGAGCTTCCAGCGGTCCTTTGTCCAATAGTGGATAGCGCAGCCACTGTCGCAACTGGCGTGCTCCCATCGGAGTCACACATTGATTGAGCACATGAAAGAGTGTATGCCGCTTCTGTCCGGTGGGGGTTTCGAAGATCTCCAGGTTGCGGATGGTTGTTTCATCCAGTGGCATTGTCTGACTGCGTCGTAACTGACGGATGCTGGTCAGATGCGACAAACTACACTGTTGTGTCTCACCCATGTACTGTAGCAATGCTCCAGCAGCCCGAATGCCCCGTGCCAATTCCTCCACACCAAACCCAGCAAGGTTCAGGGTGCCAAAATGTTCTAGAAGCCGCTGACGTGAAGTTTGCGTGTCAAAATCATAGGCTGAGCGAATGGTCACTGCCTGCTCCCCAACCTTCGGAAGTTGCTTCAGTAGCTGTAGGACACTCTGCACAAACTCAGCTTCACCCTCGGTTCGAGCTTCTGGAAGCAACACCTCGCTTGGTTGTAGCTGACGCAAAAAGTCCAGGCACAACGACTTTTCACTTTCTTCAAACTCCGTGATTTCCAGTTCACCCGTGGAAAGATCGGCCCTGGCCAGCCCAATACCAGCAGGACGCGCCTGCCAAAGCAAGGCAACCAGGTAGTGGTTGTCGTCAGGGGGAAGAAGTTCGGGGGAAACCGTGGTTCCAGGTGTGACAATCCGGACAATTTCTCGATTGACCAGGCCCTTTGCCTTGGCCGGATCTTCGGTCTGCTCGCAAATAGCGACCTTGTATCCAGCAGCGGTCAGACGATTGAGGTAGCTCTCGTAGGCTCGATAGGGGACACCGCACATTGGAATTGCCCCTTCCTGCTGCTTGTTCCGAGAAGTCAGCGCAATCTGGAGAATGGGCGCAGCCTTCACTGCATCATCTCCAAACATTTCGTAGAAGTCTCCCATGCGGAAGAAGAGGATCTTGTCCGGATGCTGCCGCTTGGCATCATGGAACTGGCGCATCATCGGGGTTTCACTGGCCGGCTGGGACATCGACAAATGAGGCTGGGGAGTGGCGTGCAAGAGAGGCCTAAAGATTAGGTCAAGGTACGGAGGGTCAAAAAAGTTGCAAGCGAGAAACCTGTTGTCAACGGCGAGAATGGTAGTCAAATCAGGTGGATTGGCCCAGAAAAGAAAGTTGACATCACCGTAAATTTTGCATATTATTAGCGGCTTTCCTTGGCTGGCTTAGCTCAGTTGGTAGAGCAGCTGATTTGTAATCAGCAGGTCGGGGGTTCAAATCCGTCAGCCAGCTCCAGGAATGATTATGTGGGGAGATTCCCGAGCGGTCAAAGGGGGCAGACTGTAAATCTGTTGGCTCAGCCTTCGAAGGTTCGAATCCTTCTCTCCCCACCACCAGCGATGGGCCCGGGTAGCTCAGTGGTAGAGCGTTTCCTTGGTAAGGAAAAGGTCGGCAGTTCAATCCTGCTCTCGGGCTCCAGTGACATTGAACCGTCACCTTGTACAGGCCAGTAGCTCAGCTGGTAGAGCAGCGGATTCCAAATCCGCAGGTCGCAGGTTCGACCCCTGTCTGGCCTGCACAGCACCAAGCAATGATTCCCGCCCTGTCTCGGTTCTGGCAGACTCGTCATCACGTCCAATCCAAACAAGGCCATGTTCAATAGAATCCGGCAATTTTTTATTGACGTCCAAGCCGAATTTAAACGCATTCAATGGGCGACCCGCGAGCGCACGATCCGGCAAACTTCCATCGTGGTTCTGGTATCGCTGATCATCGCGATCTATTTGGGGGTGGCTGATCTTGGACTCTCCAACCTGATGCAACTCCTGATTTCTGGCTAAGAGATATGCGATGAGCGATAGTGAACTGAATCCTGAAATTCCAATTATTCCACCTGAAACAGACGAAGCTGCTGAACCTGCACCTGTCGAGAACAGCCACTTCAAGTGGTACATTCTCCAGGCCCACACCGGCTATGAAAAGCGGGTCAAGCTAACGATCGAAAAACAACTGGAGATCAAGGGACTTCAGCATTTGGTCGGAGAAATCTTCATTCCTTCTGAAGAAGTCACTCGCAGCAAAGGTGGGAAGCAGCGTGTTGTCACGCAGAAGTATTTCCCCGGCTATCTGCTGCTGCACATGGACCTACAGGAGGATCTCTGGCACCTGATCATCAAGACTAATCGGGTCACTGGTTTCGTGGGGCGCAAGCATCATGAAGAAAACCGCTATATTCCTCCGATACCGCTCAGTAATGAAGAACTGATGGCGATCAAGGAGCAGATCGACAGCGGTTTCCAGCAAGCCAGCGTGGAAGAAGAATTTGTGCGGGAGCAGAAGGTGATGATCACCGAAGGTCCTTTCAGCAACTTCAGTGGTGTGATCGACGAGATCAGCCACGAACGTGGCAAGCTCAAGGTGCTTGTCAGTATTTTTGGCCGCCCAACCCCTGTCGAAGTCGATTTCGACAAGGTGGTCAAGGCCTAAACAGTAGGAGTTGGGAGTTCTGCCCAACGCTGACTACTCCAACAGGTTTTCATGGCAAAAGAAGTCAAGGCCTTCATCAAGCTGCAAGTTGCTGCTGGAAAGGCCAACCCCTCGCCGCCAATTGGACCAGCTCTTGGCCAGCATGGCGTCAACATCATGGAGTTCTGCAAGGCATTCAATGCTCGCACGCAGGGACTCGACACGATCATTCCAGTCGTGATCACGGTCTACAAGGATCGCTCTTTCAGTTTCATCACAAAGACCCCGCCTGCCTCGGTCTTGATCAAGGAAACCCTCAAGCTTGGCAAGGGTTCGGCTACGCCCAATACCGCTACGGTTGGAACCCTCTCACAAGCCCAGTTAGAGGAAATTGCCAAAACTAAATTACCAGACCTCAACTGCTACGATATTGAAGCTGCCAAAGCGATCATTGCTGGGACAGCTCGTAGCATGGGTGTGGCTATCGGCGATTAAGGAGAGAACAATGAAGAAGCTGAGTAAGCGCCAGAAGGCGATTCGTGAAAAAGTGGAACTGGAAAAGCAGTATTCACTCGAAGAAGCCCTGCAACTACTGCAGGAAGTGAAAGCGACCAAGTTTGATGAAACTGTCGATGTTGTCCTCCGACTGGGTGTGGATCCGCGCAAAGCGGACCAGATGGTTCGTGGAACCTGCTCCCTGCCTCACGGACTGGGTAAAGAGGTACGCGTACTGGTTTTTGCCAAGGGAGAAAAAGCTCGTGAAGCCGAAGAGGCTGGAGCTGATTATGTCGGCGCCGAAGACATCGCTGAGCGAATCCAGAAGGAAAGCTGGTTTGATTATGAGCGTGTTGTTGCTACCCCTGATGTGATGAATGTTGTGGGTCGCCTTGGAAAAATCCTGGGACCTCGTGGCTTGATGCCAAACCCGAAAGTGGGAACCGTTACCATGGATGTGGCCAACGCTGTGAAGGACATCAAGGCTGGCCAGGTAGAATTCCGTGTCGACAAACAAGGGAACCTACACGCACCTGTTGGCCGGATCTCTTTCAATGTGGACCAGCTGGCTGAGAATATCCGCTCCTTTGTTGACTCGGTTCAGCGGCTCAAGCCCTCGACCTCCAAAGGGGTCTACATGCGCCAGTGCTGTATCAGTTCGACAATGGGACCCGGACTGCGCGTAAGTCTATAAAATTTTGTTGAATTGACTCCTGATAGGGAGTCTCTGGTGGGCCTCAAAGCCCACCTTTACGAATCTGGCAAGCAGTTGTTGAAGACAGCTGGGGCCCTACCGGGCTTAATCTTCCCCGCCGAGACAATTGTGGTGCTGGAGCAAGTCCTACCTTGCTCTCTTCAGAACTGCCCTGCCCGATCATCAGTAGTTTCTGCGTAGTGCAGTAACGACCTGATGCACCCTTCCGGTCTTCTTTGGAAGCCCGGTTCACTCGTGAAATTTCCATCAGAGGTTCTCGTGGATCGTTCTCAAAAAGAAACGGTCGTGGACGAGATCCGGGAGATCTTTAACAACGCCGCCGCTGGCGTACTGGTTGACTACCGAGGTCTGGAAGCTAATAAGATCGTGGAGCTGCGACAGCAGTTGCGCAATTCAGCTTCGACCATGAAGGTGCTCAAAAACACTCTGGCTCGCATTGCCTCCGAGGGAACCCCCTTCGGTGTTTTGGAGAAGGAGTTTGTTGAGACCTGTGCCTTGGTGTACTCGCCATCCGACCCTGTGGGTCAGGCAAAGATTCTCACGGAATTCGCCAAGACCAATCCTCAGTTGGTAATCAAGGCGGGTGTGCTATCCGACGCCAATCGTGCCTCTCTGCTGAATGCAGGAGAGGTCGAAGCGCTGGCCAAACTCCCAAGTCGGGAGGAACTGATTGTCAAGGTGCTCTTTGTGTTGCAGGCACCGTCCACCCAGTTCGTTCGCACACTCAACGAGGTTCCAGCCAAGTTTGTTCGTACATTGGCAGCTGTTGCCGAATCAAAGTCTGCTGCCTAATCCAAGTTATTGAAAGGAAATCGAAATGTCTGAAATTACCAAAGAGCAATTGATCGAGCATATTGCCAACATGACGGTGCTGGAATTGTCTGAGTTGGTCAAGGAGTTGGAAGAGAAGTTTGGTGTGAGCGCTGCCGCTGCAGCGGTTGCTGTTGCGCCTGCAGCCGGTGGTGCTGGTGGTGGCGAGGCCGCAGCCGAAGAGAAGACCGAATTTGACGTTGTCCTTGATGCTGCTGGTGAGAAGAAGATCAACGTGATCAAGGAAATTCGAGCAATCACCGGACTTGGCCTGAAGGAAGCCAAAGAATTCGTTGAGAGCGCACCGAAGACCGTGAAGGAAGGCTGCCCGAAAGAAGAAGCCGAAGAGATCGTCAAGAAGCTGCAGGAAGCTGGAGCCTCTGCATCCATCAAGTAAGTGGTGGTTCGAGGGACCGGACTCGTGCCAGTCCCTCATTTCTGTTCAATCGGCCTCGACAATTCCTTCCAGAAATTTACGCAGCATCGTCTCTCGCACCTTCCCATTCCAGTCCTGGTTTTTTTCCCTATCTCGACGCAGGTTCACTTCACGGAGCAAGACATTCGGTTGAGCCTCTGTATTTTTATCTGGCATGTTCCTCCTTACCCAGTCGTGTCTTCTTGGACACGGGTTTTACAAAACTCTCCCTTTCCTTCAGAACTCTGCAAGAGCCTGATCTGAAAGAGATGTTTCTGAGGACAACTTCCGCAAGAATGGTACCAATTGTTTTTAAGTAGATCTGCTCTTGAACCTCCAAGGCAAGCGCACTATTTTCTTTCATTTCCCCTGATTGTTTTACAATTTTAAGGCGCCCATGGCTTCCACTGTACAGCACCGTCTAGCCTATGGACTACTCAGTCCAACCCTAGTATTGATGATCCTCAGCGGAGTGATTCCCTTCGCACTGGTGATTTATTTTTCTCTACATGACACCTTTGCGGGGGAGCACTATATCTGGGTGGGCACCACTTGGTATGAGCAGGTGCTGGGATCTACTGAATTTCATGCTGCTCTCTTGCGGAGTCTTGGATTTTCGATCCTGGCTCTGGCGATTCAATTGCCCCTGGGGATCTACATTGCACTGAAGTTACCCGTCCAGGGACTGCTCTCCAAGCTCTACATCATCATTTTTGCGATCCCATTACTGATGCCAGTGATTGTGGTGGGCTATATCTGGAAGTTTCTGGTTCTGCCAAAAATTGGGCTCCTCAGCGAGTTTATAGCGCTGCTGGGATGGAACTATGATCTCAATGATCCTGTTGTTGTGTGGATCACACTGATTCTAATGGACACCTGGCACTGGACCAGTTTAGTGGTGCTGCTTTGCTTTGCCGGATTGCGTACGATTCCAGATGCTTATTACCAGGCAGCAGCAATTGATGGTGCTGGACGTTGGGCGATCTTTCGGCATATCCAACTGCCCAAGCTTCGGTTGGTGCTACTGATTGCTGGACTTCTCCGCTTCATGGATAGCTTCATCATCTACACAGAGGCTTATGTGCTAGCTCGAGGGGGGCCTGGTGTCAGCACCAACTTTCTTTCTCTGGAGTTGATTCAAACTGCTACGATCCAGTTCGACTTGGGTGAAGGAGGCGCCATGGCCGTCATCTACGCCACAATCGTCGTAGTCGTAGCTTGGTTATTTTTCTCGCGGATTATTCCATCACAAAGCATGAAGTCTCAGGAGGGTACATGAACCAGAGATTTTCGATTGTACCCGTTTTCTATCTGGCTTTCCTATTGATTCCTCTCTATTGGCTACTGACAATGAGCTTCAAGCCGATGAAGGAACTCGCTGGTCAGCTGACCTTGTATCCGAAGTCCCCAACTCTGGATCACTACCAAGTCATCTTCAGTGATTCAAGTTGGTACCTGGGCTATCTCAATGCAACGGTCTATGTGCTGATGAATGTTGCCATCTGCCTGGTAGCTGCCATTCCAGCAGCCTATGCTTTCTCTCGCTATCGTTTTTTTGGTAGTCGTTCTCTCTTCTTTGGCCTGCTTGCCTTCCGGATGATGTCCCCGGCGATTCTACTGATTCCAATCGTCCAGATTTTTTCTGATCTCAATCTTATCGACACCTACATCGCAGTGGCACTAGCCCACTGTTTCTTCAACCTACCGATTGCAATCTGGATTCTTGAAGGATTCATCTCTTCTGTGCCAGCTGAGTTGGATGAATTGGCGCGTATTGATGGCTACAATCTAGCCACCTATTTTCGAAAAATTCTACTGCCTGAAATCGCCCCAGGAATTGCTGTCGCTGCCTTCTTCTGCTTCTTGTTTTCCTGGACCGAAGTCATTCTCTCCAATGCGCTGACAACGATTGACGTCAAGCCAATTGGAGCAATCATGTCTCGGGTGTCCAGTGTTTTTACTGCAAACGTGCCAATTCTTTCAGCAGCCGGCGTCTTGACGTTGATTCCAGGAATTCTGATTGTCATCCTAGTACGTCGTCATCTCACTCGAGGATTTTCAATGGGCCGGGTCGATTAGCGGTGTTGCTGCTCAGGAAGGTCTAGTTTACCGTTGCTGTTTCCATAGCTTCTAATTCT
>VMBT01000089.1_pt1 | contig 56944 bp, 59 predicted proteins | sample 4404301 | NCBI WGS metagenome assembly VMBT01 (sample SAMN12238535, study PRJNA552566) | marine metagenome | isolation source: Coastal seawater | place: USA: coastal Georgia, Sapelo Island | collected 2008-08/2009-08 | reverse complement strand
TCATTCTTCCTTCAGAAAATAATTTAAAAGTTTTAGGATCATCAAGCAACACATTATCAATGTCAAACTGCGGGTCACCAATTAATTCGATCGTTCTATCTAAAATTGATAAATTTCTTAAACCTAAAAAGTCCATTTTTAGTAGACCTAATTGTTCAACAGTGTGCATTTCGTATTGAGTAACTATTTCAGAATTTTCACCTTTTCTTTGAATTGGTAAATAATTAGTAATGTTTTCAGGAGAAATTACTATAGCTGCTGCATGAATGCCATCTTGTCTTCTTAAACCTTCTAACCCTAAAGCTATATCAATTATTTTTTTTACTTCACTATCTGAACCATACTCTTTTCGAAGCTCTTCAGAGGCAGAAAAAAATTCCTTACTATAACCACTATTATTGTCTTGATCTAACTCTAGACATTCAGATATAGTGGCTGTATTGCCTAATATCATTGGAGGCATTAACTTTGCAACTTTATCACCACTAGAAAATGGTAACCCTAATACTCTAGCTGCGTCTCTTATAGCCTGCTTTGCTTTAATGGTTGCAAAGGTTACTATGTGAGCAACTTTATCTTGACCATATTTTTCAATAGCATAATTAATTACATCAGTTCTATACCTTTCATCAAAATCCATATCAATATCTGGCAATGATTTTCTTCCTTTGTTTAAAAACCTTTCAAAAATTAGTCCATATTTTATTGGGTCAATACCTGTTATTCCAAGACAATATGAAACTATAGAACCGGCAGCTGACCCTCTACCAGCACCTGTTCGGATTTTGTTTTTTTTCGCAAACTCAATTAGGTCTCCAACTATTAAAAAATATGAAGCGTAACCCATAGTATTAATAACATCTAACTCATAATTTATTCTGGACATAACTTCATCATCAATATTTTTATATCGTTCGTTAGCTCCCTCAAGAACTTTAGACCTCAATAATTCTTCAGTTGTTTGATTTTGGTTAACAGGAAAATCAGGAAGATATGTTTTGTCGAATTCAAAGTTATATTCAATTCTTTCTGCAATTTTTAATGTGTTATCACATGCATCTGAGTATTTATCCTCCGGAAATAGTTCTCTCATTTCTTCTGATGACTTAACATAATATCCAGAACCTTCAAATTTAAATCTGTTTTCATCATCAAGAGTTGCGTTAGTTTGTACACACAATAAAGCATCATGAGCTGAAGAATTTACCTGCTCAACATAATGTGAATCATTTGTTGCAACAAGCGGTGCGCCTATTTCTTTAGAAATTTTAACTAAATCTGAGAGTATTTCAATCTGTTGAGGAATACCGTGATTATGAAGTTCTATAAAAAAGTTATCTTTTCCAAATATTTGTTGATACTTCTTGGCGACTAAAAGTGCATTTTCATAGCTTCTAACTTCATCATTATTTCCTTCTTCTTTAGATCCATCTGGAGCTAGAAACTGTGCTATCTCACCACCTAAACAACCTGATAATGCAATTAAACCAGTTGAATACTCTTCTAGTAATTCATAATCAATTCTTGGCTTATAATAATAGCCTTCTAAATATGCTTTACTGACTAGTTCAACAAGATTTTGATAGCCTACATTGTTTTCAGCAAGTAGAGTTAAATGATATCTTTTGTTTTTATCTCTTTCAGGTCTTTCGAACCTAGAAGTTGGAGTTAAATATGCTTCATATCCAATGATTGGTTTAACCCCAATTTTAGTTGCTTCATTATAAAATTCTAAAGCACCATATAGGTTCCCATGATCGGTAATTGCAGCCGCTGGTTGATTTAGTTCTGAAACTTTTTTTAAATAATCTTTAATTTTTGCTGCACCATCAAGCATAGAATATTCTGTATGAGCATGTAAATGTACAAAAGATTTATTCATAAAAACATATTAAAGAATTTATATGAATTACACATTCATTACTGAAGTAAAAAATTCTGGAATATCTAATTCAAATAAATAATCTTCTTTTTTAAATCTAAATTTAAGCTTATAAGATTGCAAGCAAATTGCATTGCTAGGTACTAGTGTGTTTCGTTTACCTCCATATAATTCATCATTGACTATTGGATATTTTAAATATTCAAAATGAGCTCTTATTTGGTGGTTCCTACCAGTAATCAAATTAATATCAATTAACGAAAAACTTTCATTTTTTTCTATTAATTCAAATTGTGTCAAAGCTTTTCTACCATCATGATGGACTTCTCTTTTTTTTCTATTTTTTAAAGAGTGTCTTAAGGGTAAGTCAATTTCACCTTTTTTTGGAAATATTATCCCTTCAACTATTGCCCTATAATGTTTTGATATCTCTCTATTCTTAAACTTCTTTTCAAACTCAGAATGTACTTCGTAATTTAAAGGACAAAATATTAAACCGCTTGTGACTCTGTCTAGCCTGTGGACAATACCTTTACGAAAATTTTCTTCGTAGCCAACTAATTTATAATTTTCAATTAAAAAATCTTGTAGAGTACTTTCATTTGAAGAATCATTTTTATGAGTTAATAAACCATATGGCTTATTAAAAATTACAAAATCTTCATTTTCAAAAACAACTTCAATACTATTTATTTTTAAACTCCATAAACAAAAATATTGTAATTCCAAAACTAATGTACATGTCTGCAAAATTAAAACTAGGTATAAATAAAAGTTCAATAAAATCAGTTACTTTTCCATTATTGTTAAATATTAAATTCCATCCACGTTCAGATAAGTTTCCAATTGCTCCAGAAATTATTAATAAAAGTCCGATCAATTCGATATTTGAAGTTGCAGAATTTTTAAATTGCATAATTAACCAAATAAACACCAATAATGAAAAAAAGTAAGTTATTTCAGTATGATCACTTAGGAATCCAAATGCTATTCCAGTGTTATAAGTAAGGTCAATTGTTAGTAATCCATTAATAATCTCAATTTCTTGAATATTAAAGTATCTGATATAAAATTTTGATAATAAATCTAGGATCACTAAAAAAATTATAAAAGATAATTTAGAGGCTAAATGTTTAAGATTCAATTAAGACTGCACAACTCTTGCAAAGAGTAGAGTAAGGTAATGCATCTAATCTAGCTAGAGGAATTGGATTACTACAATTTTCACAATTACCGTATTTCTTTTTTTGAATTAAAACTAGAGCATGTTCAACTTGATTTAGTAAGTGTCGAGTGTTTTCGTCTAAAGTTAACTCTTTTTCCAATTCAAATGCCATAGAGCCCCCATCTGCCGATGTAGGATCTGGACTTCTCTCAGCTGATGCTTCTGAAAGTCTGACTTTTTCACGTTCTATTTGATGGTGTTCAAGAGTTTTAGAAAGATGTTCTTTTTCCTCAAGAAGTTTTTTCTTGAGCTTATTAACTGTATTTGTTGATAATTTTTTAACCATAGCTGTTTATTTAATACTGTATATTACACATTTTCTAATTAAAGTACACAAATTTCAAAATTTAAAACAATTAAAATTTACTTATGTTGATACAAAACCTTTTTATAATCTTTTCATATGTTTAAAAGTGTTGACTCAAATGTAAATTTACCTGAATTAGAAAATGAAGTTTCTGAATACTGGGACAGTATAAATGCATTTAAAACTTCTTTAGAAAATCGTAAAAATGAAAAAGTATTTAGGTTTTATGATGGCCCACCATTTCCAACTGGAAGTCCGCATTATGGAAATTTATTAGCTGGAGTTATTAAAGATATTGTCCCAAGGTATTGGACTATGCGTGGTTATTACGTTGAAAGAAGATTCGGATGGGATGTACATGGCTTACCTATTGAAATGGAAGTTCAAAAAAATTTGAATCTTGAAGATCCCCAGCAAATTGATGAGTTTGGCATCGATAAATTTAACGAAGCTTGCAGATTACAAGTTCAAACAAATACTGAAAATTGGGAAAAAATTACTAGAAAAATTGGTAGATGGGTTGACTTTGAAAATGATTATAAAACTATGGATATTGACTTTATGGAAAGTGTCTGGTGGGTATTTAAAGAACTTTGGTCAAAAGGATTAATTTATCAAGATTATAAAGTTCTGCCCTACTCATGGGCAGCTTCCACACCACTATCTAATTTTGAAGCAAATATGGATTACAGAGACGTAGAAGATCCTTCAATATTTTTTACTGTAGTAGCTAGGGATGATTTTCATAATGTTAAAAAAGGTGATCAATTTCTAGTTTGGACTACAACACCTTGGTGTATTCCTGGGAATCTAGCTATCGCAGTTGGTGAAAATATTGAATATACACGAGTCAAAATTGAAAAAAACTTTTATTGGATAGCTAGTGAAAGATTAATTGAGCTTGATAAGCACGATTATGAAATTATAGATAGCTGTGTTGGAAAAGACCTTATAGGGTCGACATATTTTCCAGCTTATTCAGAATACGAATATTTGTATAATGACGGTGCTTTTAGAATAATTCATAGTAACGACACCAATACAGAGTCTGGATCAGGATTAGTTTCTCAAGCGCCAGCATATGGTGAAAGTGATTTTTATGCTTTGAAAAATTCTAACATAGATGTAATTGCTGACCCTGTTACATTAAGCGGTCGGTTTGATTCAACTTTTGAAGAATTGAAAGATATCAATGTTAAAGATGCTGACAAAATTATTATTGATCAACTTGATAACAAAGGACGATTATTTTCTAAGACAACAGAATTTCATTCTTATCCTTACTGCTGGAGAACAGGCACACCATTAATTTATAAGGCAATTCCTACTTGGTTTGTTAATGTCGAAAAAATTAAGGAAAGAATGGTTGAGTTAAATAAATCAACGCACTGGGTTCCAGGTTTTATAGGAGAAAAAAGATTTTCAAATTGGCTAGCCAATGCAAGAGACTGGGCAATTAGTAGGAACAGATACTGGGGTAGCTGTATCCCTATTTGGATAAATATAGATGATCCAAATGATTTAATTTGTATCGGTTCAGTGAAAGAGTTGGAAGATTTGACTGGTTCAAAAATTTCAGATTTACATAGGCATTTCTTGGATGATCTTGAAATTAAGATTGATGAAAAAACTTATAAAAGAACTACTGAAGTTCTAGATTGCTGGTTTGAATCTGGTTCTATGCCATATGGACAACAACATTACCCTTTTGAAAATAGTGAAGAATTTTTTCAAGGATTTCCAGCTGATTTTATTGCAGAAGGCTTAGATCAAACTAGAGGCTGGTTCTATACTTTGACAGTTCTTGCTGTTGCTTTATTTGATTCAGTGGCTTTTAAAAACTGTATAACCACAGGAATGATTCTTGCTGAAGATGGTAGAAAAATGAGTAAAAGTTTAAAAAACTACCCTGATCCTGAAGAACTATTAAACAATTATGGTGGTGATAGCTTAAGAGCCTACTTAATAGACTCACCGGTTGTTCGAGGTGAACCATTAAAATTTTCTGAAGAAGGAGTTAAGCAAGTTACAAGAAACATAATCTTACCTTTGTGGAACAGCTTTTCTTTCTTTTCTACCTATGCAAATGCTGATCAAATTACTCCTGAAGAGCTTGAAAAAGCATCACCGCTCCATGAAAGACCTTTAATGGATCAATGGATTATATCTACCCTTCAGTCTTTAATCAAAATAGTTAATGAAAAGATGGAAAATTATTTTTTATATGAAGTCATTCCCCCTTTACTAAATTTTGTAGATGAACTTACAAATTGGTATGTAAGATCCAATAGAAAAAGATTTTGGAAAGAAAAAGATGGAAACGATCTAGACAAAATAAATGCATTTAAAACATTGCATGAAGTTTTAATTGATTTTTCGAAGTGTATTGCACCAGTTTTACCATTTACTAGTGAAAAAATATATCAAGGCTTAATTTTTAATGAAAATGATAGCGTTCACTTTTGTTCCTATCCTGAAGTTAATGAAATGTTAATTAATACTGAACTTGAAGAAAGTGTTGAATTTGCAAAAAAAATTATTAAAAGTGTTAGAAATTTAAGAGTTAAGCTTAAATTGCCTAATAAGCAACCATTAGATTCACTTACAATAATTTCTAACGATAAAGAAATACAAGACAAAATTGAGTTAATTAAAAATTTAATAACTAATGAAATTAATGTAAAAAATATTTTAATTGATAAAAAAGTAGATATCTGGGTTGAATACAAATTTAAACCTAACTTTAAAACATTAGGTCCAAAATTAGGTTCCGAAGTCAATAAAATTTCAAAAATATTACAAAATCCATCTGAAAGCTTAAAAAAATCAATTTTAAGTGAGTCAAATATAAATATTGATGGAATTGAAATTCAAAAAAACGATATTGAAATCGTATTAATAAACAAAGTTAATAGTGACGCACTAGAAATTGTTGATGATTTTAGTATTTTTCTAAATACTGAGTTGAGTGACGATCTAATCATGGAAAGACTCTCTAGAGAAATTGTTTCTGCCATACAAAAAGAAAGAAAAAATAAAAATTTAAATGTTTCAGATAGAATAAGTTTAGATTTTAAATCTACTGACAAATTTGTAATAGAAACAATAAATAAGTTTTCTGACTTTATAAAAAATGAAACATTGTCAGTTGAACTTAATATTGAAAATATTTCAGCAAGTAATGAAATTTATAATTATAAAATTGATTTTCAATTTGATAATCTAACAAACAATTCTTAGAACATAAGGTTGTAAAAACTGAAAGCCAATTATCAAAATTAATGGTGATAAATCGATTCCAGCAACACCGAGTCTTAGCACTGGAACACGCGATCGAATTGGGTACAATATTTTTTCAAAATATTTGTTTAAAAAACTTTTAATCTGACCTATAGGATGATCGTATGGAATCTGTACCCAGCTCAAGATAATCCAGGCAAAAAGTGAGTAATAAAATAATCTAAATACAAGATATGTAAGGCTACACATTTATTTTATAAAGTCCAAGTTCTTGTAATCTTTGTCTTTCATGTGAACTCAATGAAGAGTTTGAAGGCAGGATTAAGAAAACACCATCTTTATTTATTGAGCGGATTTTTGAGTTACTCATAAAAGCCATACCTGTGACAAAATCTACAATTCTTCTCCTCTCGTTTTGATCAGAAATATCTCTAATATCCATAGCAACAATAAATTCATCCTTTATTGCTAAACCTAAATTATGAATTTCTGAAAAAGATCTTAAAGCTTTAATTTCAACTTCGTCTTTTGGTGTGTGTACACGAACATCTCCTACATTATCATTATCTGTAAACCTATTTTCATCAGATGGTCTAACTGTAGTTGGCTGACTTCTAACAAACTCATCTACCCTATCAGGTTGCTTTAATCCAATTGAAACGAGAAATTTTTCTAACATTATTTAAATAGTTTAGTTCCTATACGAACTATTGTAGCACCGTAATCTAATGCAATTTGGTAGTCATCAGACATTCCCATTGAAAGTTCACCTTTATATTGAGGGTAATCTTTTTTTAGAGTTTCATTTAATTTTGACAAAATTGAAAATACTTTCCTTGGATCTGAATTAATATTAGGAATTGTCATTAACCCAGAAGGTAAGATTGAGCTTTCAAGGCAATATTCAAACATATAAAATAAGCTGTCAACATTGAATCCACTTTTATTAATATCATTATCAATATTAATTTGTAAAAAAAAAGTATTTTTTGGTTGAAGTTTTGATAACAAATCAATTTCTTTTTTTCTTTGTAAAGTATGAATAGTATCAAAATTCTGTGATATAAATTTTAATTTTCTAGATTGAATAGGTGCAATAAAATGATAATTTACATCTGGGAAAAAATTTTTATGTTTTTCATAATCATCTATCCTATTTTCCCCGAAATCTCGAATTCCAAAATCGTATAAAAATTTAATTTCATCACTACTTCTATTTTTTACAACTGGTAACAATTTCGCAGAATAAGTTGAAATTTTTAGAAATAACTTATTTAAAGATTCTAAATCCATATAAATCCGAATTGCCTATTTTTAGTGCCATTTTCTCTGAAAGAAAAATAATTTGAATCGCAAATCGTACAAATTTCAGAAATTTCATTTTTTATTTTGTTAGTCTCAAAATAATCTTTAATAATTTCACTCATATTTAAATATTTTTTATCACTACTAATATGGATAAATTTCTCAAAAAAAACAGCAACATCATCTTTAACTTCATAACAACAGCTCTGTGCATGCGGTCCTACAATCACTTTTAATTTTTCTTTGTTAAAATTAGATATTGTTTTTTCAATAATATTATTTTTTAAACCACGCCAACCAGCATGAATGGCTCCAACTAATTTGCCGTCAGTTACTAAAATTGGTAAGCAATCTGCTGTTTTTACAACAAGCGGTAAGTTTTTTTTTGAGGTAACTATTGCATCTGCTTTATAAGTACCCGCTGAATTAATTATTAAATAATGATCTGAATGTGTTTGGTGCATCTCAGAATATTTTTTAAAATTTAATTTATATAATACTTCTGAGATGCTTCCATCTTTAGAATCAGTAAATATTGCATTACTAATTGAGAATGATTTGATCATCCTTTTATAAAGTCAGGTAAATCATCTCCATTACTATTTTCATAATTTATGTTATTTTTAGGTCTTCTATTTGGTCTTGGACCAAAACCAGCTGCAACTACTGTAACTTCTACTGCATCACCAAGAGTTTCGTCAACTGTATGTCCAAAAATGATTTCAGCATTATCATCAGCTTTTTCAGTAATGACTCTTGCTGCTTCATTTATCTCTTGTAGTTTTAAATCATCAGAAGCAGAAACGGTAATTAAAACTCCTTCTGCACCGTCCATAGTAGCTTCAAGTAGTGGTGAAGATATTGCAGCTTGTGCAGCGTTTGGAGCTCTTTGTTCTCCAGTTGATCGACCAATTCCTAATACAGCATTACCTGCATCTTTTAATATTGTTCTTACATCTGCAAAGTCAACATTTATTACACCTGGTTGAGTAATTAATCCAGAAATACCTTTTACTCCATTAGATAAAATTTCATCAGACTTAATGTATGCTTCACTAGCTTTTATGTCTTTATCACTTATTTGTAAAAGTCGGTCATTTGGAATAACAATCAATGTATCTAGCACATCACGTAAAGCTTGAACACCTTCCTCAGCTTGTACAGATCTTCTTCTACCTTCAAAGCCAAATGGTCTAGTAACAACACCTACTGTTAACGCACCTAGCTCGTGAGCTATCTCAGCAATAATTGGTGATGCTCCGGTTCCAGTACCGCCACCTTCACCAGCAGTTATAAAAACCATATCAGATCCTTTTAAGGCTTCCTCAATTAGTTCCCTAGAATCAATAGCAGCTTGCCTTCCTACTTCTGGATTAGCTCCTGCACCAAGTCCTCTCGTTGTCTTTCTGCCTAAATCTAACTTTAAGTCAGCTTTAGAGCCTAACAAACTTTGTGCATCTGTATTTGCAGCAATAAAATCAACACCTTTAATGCCCATTTTAATCATTCTATTTACAGCATTGGTACCACCACCACCAACACCAACAACTTTTATAACTGCTGTATAGTTTTTGGGTCTCATATTTAAATTAACTCCTTTATTATTCTTTGTTTTAGTTGTCATCTCTTCTCCAGTTAATAAAAAAATATTATCAGTTAAAACAATTTAAACAAGAAATATTTATAAATTTATCTATATCTATAGTTTAGGTATAGATTAACAGTTAGAAACAATTTCTTCTGAAGATAAAAACCTGACTTCTCCTGTGCAAGTTTTTGAGCTTAAAAAATCACCTAGAACTGAAGCTTTAATTCCTAGATCGACCGGCTGACCAAAGAAAATTTCCAAACCTCTGAACTCTCCGATTAAGCTGCTCCCATTATGGACTAAAGAGAAGTCTCCAATTCTTATGTTGAATTTTTTTAAAGTTATAAAGAATGAAACAAGCTCTCCACTAAAGTTACTTTCAACTGGGCCATTGGTTATTGTTACACTAGGTAAATCTTGTAATTCTAAGGTTTTATTTATCTCAATTTGATTTTTAAACAATACTGTATTTTTTGGAATACTATTTCTAAGATCAGTTATTGAAGCTAGCGCTTCAAATTCTTTTATTTCTATTATTAAATTATTTGGTAAAATTTTTGTATAATTTATTGTTTCTATAGTTTTATTTTCTAATTTTAACTTCTCAAAATCTGAATTATTAATTAGCCAAATTGAACCTCCTTTAATTGTTGCTAAACTGTCTAAATTTAGTTCTAAAAACGAATTGTCTGTTCTTATAATTTGGTAATCTAAAACTCTATATTTTAAAGACAATATAGTAAAAAATACTGATGATACTAAAAGAATCAAAAATGAAAAATTTAAAAAAGTCTTAAATGTTCTTATTTGAATTGATTCAAATTGTTCAGACATTGTTAAAAATTTCCAATAAATATAATTTCTTCTTCTAAATTTACTCCATATTTTATATTTACAGTATCTTTTACATGTTGAACTAAATCATAAAGAGATTTTGCTGATGCTCCTTTTTTTGCTACAAAAAAATTAGCATGCTTATTACTAACACTAACTCCGTTTATTTCAAAACCCTTAAGGCCAGCTTTATCAATTAACTCTGCAGCATAATATCCTTTAGGGTTTTTAAATACTGAACCTGCATTATAGATAGCTGACGGTTGAGATTTTTTTCTTAAAATATTCATTTCTGACATTTTATCTTTAATTTTTTTTGGCTCTTCAGAATTAAAAATCAGTTTTGCTGATAAGATAATATATTTTTCTAGATTTTGTGTCTTCCTGTATTGAAAGTTCAAATTTTTAGCCTCCATTTCAATAATTTTTCCAAGATCTAGATCAAAACATGTAATACTATCAACAAAATTTCCAATTTCATATCCATAACATCCGGCGTTCATTTTTATTGCACCACCTATTGTTCCTGGAATACCTAATAAAAATTCTCCACCGGTAAGACCATTTTTATATAAAAATCTCGATACATCAGGCAAAAAGGAACCTGCACCAACATTTATAGTTTTTTTATCATCTAATATTTCTATAAATTCTATTTCATTTTTAATAATTGTACCTTTGTAGCCTTCATCAGAAAATGCAACATTCGAACCTTTACCTAGAATAAATATGTTGTTTTGAATTGAATGTTTTAAAACTTCTTTTATTTGATTAACAGAATTAACTATATAAAAACTATTACACTCTCCTCCGAATCTATAAGTTGTTACTTCGCTTAGAAGAATTTTATTATTCATTTTTTATGTACCTTAAAATTTGAGGTCCTAATAAAGTAATATCTCCTGCACCAATAGTAAGCACTATGTCTCCTGGGGTAACTTCATTTTTAATTAGTTGTAATAGCATTCTTGGTGATTTTATATATTTAATTTTATTAGATTCAAACTTAGAACTATGGATTCCTGGAATAGGATCTTCACCTGCTGGGAAAATGTCTGTTACATAGGTTATGTCTGAAATTTCTAAACTTTTTTTTAAAGTTTCAAAATTGTCTCTTGTTCTTGTAAACCTGTGCGGTTGAAAAATTGTAAATAATCTTCCATTATATTTTTCTTTTAAAGCTGAAATAGTAGCTTTAATTTCAGTTGAATGATGTCCATAATCATCATAAATTTTTATATTATTAAATTCACCGATAAATTCAGTTCTTCTTTTAACACCATTAAAGTGTTCTACAGCTAGAAGTGAATCATTTATTTCAATTCCTAAAGTTTCAGCAATTGCGATTGCTCCAACAATATTCGATACAAAATGCTTTCCAATTAATTTAGTTTTTATCTTGTATAATTTGTTCTTATATTCGAACTCATCAGGATAATTAATTTTATAATCTGATGTTTCTGAAGTCCCGTAAAATATAGTACCTTTACATTTTATGTCTTTTAGTTCTTCATCTTCATAATTAAGAACTTTATTGTTAGTTACATTTTTTATAACTGTTTGAAAAGCTTTAACTAAATTAGCAAAACTTCCATAATGATCAAGATGGTCATTATCTATATTTGTAACTAATAAACTTGAAATATTTAATTCTTCAAATGTATTAAAAGCTTCGTCTGTTTCTAATATTAATAATTTATTGTAAGTTCCATAATGACCACCAATACCATTAAACGTAGTTACTCCACCAAATATATAAGATACATCAATTTTATTAAAGTGAAGTATATGTGAAAGCAATGCGGTGGTTGAAGTTTTACCATGTGTTCCAGTAACGCCGATTATTTCGAATTCTTGAGATATTTTTTTCAAAAATTGAGGTCTTGTTAAAACATTATTTTCATTTAAGTGGTCTACTAGAAATGTGTTTTTTAGGTTTACAGCTGAAGAAACAATGAACAAAGTGCTTTTTTCATATCTTATACTTTTTAAATCATGAAAAGATTCTATCCCATCATTTGCTAGCAAATTTGTTATATATGATTGCCTTTGGTCATACCCACTAACTTCATGTCCCTTTTGACTTAAAAACTTTGCAATTGAACTCATACCAGAACCTCCTAGTCCTAGAATGAAAACTTTTTGATATTGATCAATAAAGCTCATTAAAAAGTTCCTCGATTATCAAATTGTTTCCAGAATTTAGTGCTGGTAGTTCTTTTTTATTTTTTAAATTTAAGGTAATTAATTTGATTGTATCTATTAATTCCTCATAAGTATTAACAATATATCCAAAACCATTTTTTTCAATAAAATCTGCATTTAAGCTCTGATGTGAAGATGTTGTACCAAACTTATAAGGAATTAGTATCTGTGGAATACCTAAAAATGCAGGCTCTAAAGATCCCCCACCTGCTCTACCTACGATAATTGATACTTCCTTATAAAACTTATCTATATCTACAAGAAACCCATAGTTTTTATAATTTCTATTTGTTTCAATGTTCTTGAAATGTTTTTCTCCAGTTATATGTATTATTTTATGATTTAAACTCATATCGTCTTGAAGAAACTTTTCTACAAAATTATTTATTTGTTCAGAACCTTGACTACCTCCATAAAAACCTATGGTGTTATGTTCTAAATCCTCAACTTTTCGTGGAGTTAACTTAGTATTAACAATCGGACCTGAATAAAAACATTTTTTATCATTTATATTTAAAGTTAATTCGAATGAAGTAAATATTTTAAATGCAAAAATTGAAGCTAATTTATTACCTAAACCTGCATACACATTTTGTTCTTGAATAAAAAATTTACATTTATTTAATTTTGATACAACACCTGCAATAGGAGAAATATAAGAACCAGTTGAAAAATAGATGCTTATTTTTTTATTCTTCAAATAACTATAAATTTGAAGAACAGATACAAAAATTCTTCTCAAGTTTAATAAATATCCAAGAATTCCATTTTTTGATGCATAAAATTCAAAAACTTTTACTTCAACTGACAAATCTTTTAAATAAACACTGCCCCGCTTATCAGTTATAACTATAATTTTTTCTTTTGAGATACCTTTATTTATCAAACCTTGAACTAAATTTTTAACTGGTAGAACATGTCCTCCTGTTCCAACACAAAAAAAACATATTTTTTTATTCATTACTTCTAGAATACATGATACCTAAACCGACAAAAATTGAAACCATAGCTGTAGAACCATATGATACGAATGGAAGCACCATTCCAGTAATAGGTACTATACCAACAGCGCCACCTAAATTTATTACAGTTTGAAAAAATATCCAAGAACCAAAACCAATTATATAAAGCTGTTTAATTTTAGATGATTCTCTAATACCAATAATGAAGGTAGAGATAATTAAAACAAAAAACAACATAACCAATATGAACATACCAAAAAAACCATATTCTTCACCTATTATCGAAGCTATAAAGTCTGAGTATGCATTAGGTAATGAACCCCACCGAGCTCTCGAAGTTCCGGGACCAATACCAAAAAACCCACCAGAACTAATAGCAATCCGACTTTGGTTAAGCTGGAAACAATCACCAAGTAAGTCTTCTCCAATATCACACTTTCCAGAAAACCATGTTTGAATTCTTTTGACTCTATAATCTGAAGAATTGGCTAAAAAATATAAAAGTGGTGTAACTGCACCAAGCACTGTTGCTGGATAAATAAATTTTATTTTTGAAAAAAATATTTGAACAAATACAATAAAGCAAATTGTTGCAAAAGTTCCATAATCTGGCTCAAATAGTATCAAAACAGCACAAAGTATTGGAAGGAATAATGATCTAACTAATATTAGTAAATCATTTTCATTTTTATATTTTAAGGTTACTTGAGTAGAAACCCATAAAAGAATTATGGGTTTTGATATTTCACTTGGTTGTAAATTAATTGGACCAAGATTTATCCATCTTCTACTTCCACCTACTACGATTCCATAAGTTAAAACTAAAAAAAGCATTATTGATATTACAACTATCAAAGTAGAGGAAAACTTTGTAATTATTTTTATATCAACATTTTTAATAACATTGAAGAAGAATATTCCAATACTTACCGCCAACAAATGCCTTTTAATAAAGTAAAAGTTATCATTATATAGATTTAAGCCTTGTACAGATGATGCTGAAATATTAAGTAAAATTCCAAATGATACTAAGAATGCAATTGAAACGATGTTCAGTCTCTTTAAAAATATGTCATTATATACTTTCATTTCAATGACTCCATGACTAGTTGTTTGAATTGTTCTCCGCGTTCTTTATAATTTTTAAATTCATTAAAACTTGAACCTCCACATGAAAATAAAACATATTCATAATCTTTATACTTGTCTTTTATTAATTTTTTTAAGTCTCCAAACTCTGTATAAACTGTATATTTTACATTTTGTAGTTTTAAATGATCCTGCATATAACTTGGCACTAAGACCTCTTTTACATTTTTTGATAAATGTAAAGTTTTAGGATCTATTCCTTTAGTTAAACCATGGAGAATAAGTAAAGAATTGGTTACTTTAGTAGTTGCTTTAAATACAGATTGAAAATTTGTAGATTTTGAGTCGTTAATAAATATTGTTGAATTTTTTTCATAAAACTTTTCAAATCTATGCTCCATATTCGTTGAATTATTTAAATAACTCAGCACTTGTTTTTCAGTTATATTAAACTTTTCACACAAACTAACCATTAAATTAACAAATTCATCATAAAAATTTTCAAGATTATATTTCTTCTTATTAATTCTGTTAACTTTTAACTTTTTATCAATTACAACCCTTTCATCAAATTCTCCTATTAAGATATTTGATTTATTCTTTACAAAATTGAGTATTTTAATTTTAGATAGGTAATAATTTTCAAAAGTTCCATGCCAATCAATATGATCTTCAAAAATATTAGTTATTACAGAAATATCAAGTTCTAGATATTTTAAATATTCCAGTTGAAAGCTCGACAATTCGATGATTATATAATCATAGTTTTTTTCAACATCTTCTAAATCTAAAGGTGACAAACCAATGTTGCCTGCAGTTGTAGTCTTATAACCATATTTATTTAATATTTCAGATAAACAATAAACGAATGTAGTTTTTCCATTTGTTCCTGTAACGCCAATTAGTTTACAATTGGTGGTTTCTGAAAAAATTTCAATATCGGTAGTAATTTTAATTTTTAATTTTTTTGCTTCTTTTAATATCCAGTGATCAGGCTTAATTCCTGGGGAAATTATAACTCTTTTGATATTCTCAAGATTTTTTTCATTAAATTGTAAATTTATGGGTAATTCTTGATAATCGTCATAAACAGAAAAGAATTCATTATTTTTTTCTAAATACCTTTGGATAGATTTTCCAGTAGTACCAAAGCCTACAATTAAATTAGTCATTATTGACCAAACAGAACAAAATCAGCGTAAAATAAACCTAGACCTACAACTATTGCGATACCGTTAATAATCCAAAATCTAACGATAATAGTAGTTTCAGCCCAATTAGACATTTCAAAGTGATGATGAATAGGTGCCATTTTAAAAACACGTTTCTTTCTATATTTAAATGAGAGAATTTGAATAACCACTGACAATCCTTCCAAAATAAATAGAAAACAGAAAAATGTAATTAATCCATCTGAACCGATTGAAAAAAGTAAGATTGGAAAAAGTGCACCAATAAAATGAGAACCTACATCTCCCATGATTATATTTGCAGGGTTAGTATTCCACCATAGAAATCCAAGACATGAACCTGCAACAGCAGAAATTAAAAGGGAGAGATCAACTGTCAACAGCTTATCAATTATAAATTGTGAATAATACTCTGGATGCCTATATATCCAAAATGATAAAACTAAAATTCCACCAAAACTTATGGAGCTACTTCCAGCTACTAATCCATCAAGTCCATCTGTGAAATTTACTGAATTTGTTATTCCTAGAATTATAAATACTACAAAAACCCATTTTAAAATGCCAATATTTACTCCAAATCCACTAAAAAAATAGAAGCTTGTATCAATTTGTATGTTTATAAAGTAAAAAACACAAATTATTGAAACTATGGATTGAAAAAGAAATTTTTTCCCTGGTTTTAAACCAAGATTTCTATCAGCTTTAACTTTATATAAATCATCAATTAAACCAACTATTCCCATTAATGAAGCTAATAAAAATATATTCAAAACTACATTATTAATTTTTAATAACTCTACCTTAAATCCTTCACCAATAGTCCAAAAATTAATATGAGATAGAAGATAACCAAAAGCTGTTCCTAAAATTATAAAAACTCCACCCATAGTAGGCGTACCTTTTTTATGGTCATGAAAGCTTAGTTCCTCTTGTATTTGTTGACCAATACTTCTTGACTTGAAATAATTAACCCCAATTTTTGTTGAAAAAATTACAAAAATAAAACTCAGCGCACCTGATACTATAATTCCAATCATTGTTTTACCTGTAGAGCCTCATAAGCAACTTGAACATCATCGAAACTAAACATCTCATTTTCAATTTCTTGACTCTTTTCATGCCCTTTTCCTAATATTAATAGAATTTCATTTTCCTGAAGATTACTCACTGCTGTATTAATAGCTTCAGCTCTATCTAAAATAACTTGAACATTTTTATTTAAAGGTACTCCTTCTAAAATATCATTAGCTATTTGGTAAGGATCTTCATTTCTTGGATTATCATTACTCACAATAATTTCATCAGCTAGTGCGGCTGATTTACCCATATATTTTCTTTTACTTTTATCCCTATTCCCTCCAGCTCCAAATACAACTTTTACTTTATTTTTTTTTGATTTAGCATAATTAATTACTTCTTTTATTGCTTCTGGTGTGTGTGCAAAATCTACAATTATTTCATATTTATCTGATTCTATTTTCTGAAATCTCCCTATAGGATTTTGAATGTTTTTTGACAATTGTATCAAATCATTTATTTCAATTTTTTCTGAAAAATAAGCCATAGTGAAGGCCAGTAGAAAATTTTCTATAGCTCTTGGACCTTTAAGGTTTGTGTGACAAATGTAATCATTTTCTAATAATTTAAATTTTAACTTACCCAATGGCTGATCAGGATCAAAAATTACATCATTTTGATTTTCAATACCTATACTCATACTTGGAATAGTTGACAATTGTATTAATTGTCTTCCGTAGTTTGAATCAACATAAACCATTTTTTTAGATATACCTTTTTTAAATAATTTTGATTTTGCTAGAAAATAGTTTTCCATATTTTGGTGATAATCTAAATGGTCTTGTGATAAATTTGTAAAACCTGAAACTTCAAATTCAATATTTGGCAAACGTTCCTGTTCTAGTGCATGAGATGATACTTCTAACACTATAGACGAATATTTTTTATTTTTTAAACGTAATAATTTAAGTAAATTAAATAATTTTGGAGTTGTCAAATGTGTTTCATTTGTAAAAGAAAAATCATTTTCTTGATCAATTGTTCCGACAAATAAACAACTCTCTCCAATTAATTGCTTTAAATAATAACCGGTTGTTGTTTTTCCATTTGTGCCAGTTATTCCATAGTAATTTAATTTTCTGTAATCTTTATAAATATTTTCAAGTACTAAATTAAAAATTTCTTCGTAATTTTTAAATTTTAATATTTTATTATCTTCAGTTTTTGAGTTTGTACTAGTGATAATTTGTTTTACATTTTTTTTTAAAGCATCATTTATATATCTGTCTAACAATTCTTGATTATTGTTATTAATTATTAAAGTTGAATCTTCTTTCACATCTAGTGAACTATTAACTAAACGATCATAATTTATAGGTAAACGTAAAAAATCTGAAGTGGTATATAATTGACTCATTTTGATCCAGGAATTAAATACTCAATAATTGATTTAAATATAGGTGCTGCAGTAGAACCACCTGTTACATATTCGGTGTATGGAGAAATTGAAGCACCCCAAAGTATAACCGAACCAACTATTGGCCCATTTTCAGTTTCTACAAATCCAGTAAAAGACGTATTAAATCTTGAATTAGAATAACCTAATCCTTCAATATGTGTTCTGCTTGTTCCAGTTTTTCCTCCTATTACTAAATTCTCTTTCCTTACAGACCTACCAGTACCATTTTCTCCTTCAACAACATTTATTAATAGATTTTTCATTCTGAACGAAAGCTCTTCTGAAATAACTTGATTTTGATATTCAAAATTTTGTGGTTTTTTTATGTATGTAAGCTCAATCCCTTTACCACCATTTACAATTGTTGAATAAGCTTTAACCATTTGTAGTTGTGTTACGTTTGCTGAGTAGCCTATTGCAAGTGAACTTAGGCAAGTTTTACAAGTTTTATAGTCTGAAAATCTTCCTTTCGATTCGCCTGTAAGTTCAACACCAGTTTTTTGGGCAAAACCAAGACTTTTAAGAAATTCTTCTAATTGAGAAATTTCTAAATTTTCTGTAGCTAGTATTGCTCCAACATTTGAAGATCTTTCAATAATTTCTTTAACTGTTAAATTATAAGGCTCATGTTTCAAAAAGTCTTTATAACAACCTTTATAACCTTGGTAACCATTATTACAAGAGCCTTCGATAATTTCAATGTAATCATCAACTAAAAATACAGTATTTTCATTTATTATTCCCTTATCAAGTGCAAGACCAACAGAAAAGATTTTAAATGACGAACCTGGTTCATATTGTCCTCTAGCACTAATCAAATTAATATTTAAATTTTCATTTGGGTTCTCTTCCTCTACTGAAATTAAAATTTCACCAGTTTTTGCATTTGCAAAAACAATCGAACAATTAAATGCCTCCGTAATCTTTAATGCTTCAACGCACAAATTTTGACTTAAATATTGATATTCAGAATCAATAGTTAAGATTAAATCTTCACCATGAATTGGTTGAGTTGTAACAATTTTAGCCTGAGGTATTATTGTTCCATCTGGAGCAGCCTCATATTGAATTTTTCCATCAATGCCCCTTAAAACACTGTCATAATATAGCTCTAAACCTTCTATTCCATTTAGATCGGTATCTACTTTACCTATAATTTTTTCAATTGATGCTTCATGAATAATTCTTTTACTTGATGGAATTACCTCAATTCCTTGAAGTCTCCATGTTTTAATTTCATTCCCAATTTGATAATTTACACTACGAGCAGCATAAAAAAATCTATCATTTTCTACTAATTTTGTTAAAAGTAAATTTGTATCAATGTTTAATAAGCTTGACAGTAGTGAAGTTAAATTTTTTATGTCATCTACTTTGTTAGGATAAATTCCTATATCGTAAGAATTTGTACTTGATGCCAATACGACTAAGTTTTTATCATATATATTACCTCTTCTAGATTCTAGGACTTCAGTTTTTACCCTATAAGATAGCGCTTGTTCTTGGAAGTATTCAGCATTATTGAATTGTAAATCATAAACTTTGCTTAAAAATAAACCTGAAAAAGTAATGAAAAAGAATATGATTAGTGAAAATAATGACCAGATTTTTACTTTGTAGAACTTCATTTTCCAAAATAACTTAATACTTCAACTTCATTATTTGTTTCCAAAATTTTATATGGTGCGATTAGGTCACTCTTTATTGTGAAAACATCTAAACGTACAAAGTTAAAGGATTTTGATAATTCATCAATATTTTTAATTGAAAATTTATCTTGGAATAAGTTATATGTGACTTCTTTTTCAATTTGCAAATCTATAATTTCATTATTTAAATTACTAAGTTGACTTGAAAGAATATTAATTTGTGTGTTGGTTAACAAATTTAATATTACCGAAAGAAAAGAAAATGTGAATAATACTAATAGAATATTTTTCAATTTCATAGTTTTATCCCATATCTTAAAGTTGCTGATTTAGATCTAGAATTTGAAAGAACTTCTGAGTAATGTGGTTTAAGTTTTTTAACTTTGCCGTATTTATATTCTGGTAACTGCATACAAATACAAACAGTTATTTTTGGATCACAAACACATCCAGTTGTTAGAATTTTAAAAAAATCTTTTACAATTTTATCTTCAAGAGAATGGTATGTTAAACAAATTATTGCACCATCTTTTTGAATAAAATCTTTAACTCCATTTAATGAATCATAAATTTCACTTAGCTCATCATTAACTTCAATTCGAATTGACTGAAAAACTTTTCTAATTGCTTTTTCAACAAATTTTGGGTTTTGAGGTGGCATAGATTTTTGGATTAAATTTTTTAACTCATTAGTTGTATACATAGGTCGAGAATTAACTATTGAATTTGCAATTTGTTTAGAATTTTGTAATTCTCCGTATTTTTTAAAAATATTAATCAATTCCTTCAAAGAGTATTGATTAATAACTTCCATAGCAGACTTGTTTTGAGTTTGATCCATTCTCATATCTAGATTTGAGTTATGTTGGAAAGAGAAACCTCTGTTATTAGAGTCAATTTGATGAGAAGACACACCAAAGTCATAAAAAACTCCACTTAATTCAGTAATATTATTCTCAATAAGATAGTCTTTTATCTTTGAAAAATTTAATTTATGTACTTTATGACCAATTTGAGCATTAGCAATAGCTTCACTATCGCGATCAAAACCAATAAAATTTAAATTTAAAGCGTTATTCGAAAAGTAATTGAAGTGAGAACCGTATCCATAAGTAGCATCAATGAAAATACCATTAGGTAAAGAAGTTAGAATATCTGTAACTTCTTTTTTCATTACCCCAATATGTTCTTTGTACTCTACCCTGTTGTTCATACCCAGCTCTCTAGAACTGGCACCAATTGGAAAGTTGGGCGGAGTAAGGGTGTTCCAATTTAGTTGTCTAGAGAGCTGGCTATGAACTATCCTTTCACTTCATTTATATTCGCAAAAGCTTGATCTGCTTCATTTTGAATTTTTTTCCAATTACGTGTTGACCAGACTTCAACTACTGGACCAGATCCTGTTACTGTAACCTCATCATTTATTTCTATTCCACTATAATTTCTTAGGTTTTCAGGAATCTGAACTCTACCGGCAGTATCAATTTTTACATCTATAGCACCGCTAAATAAAGCTCTTCTTAGTTGTCTTGATGTTTTATCTGTTGATGGTAATGAAGCCATTCTTTCCGCTTCAATATTCCAATTTTTTTTAGTAAGAATTTGTAGACAGTTATCTTGTCCCTTGGTGACTACACAGCCCTGTTGAAGCTCGTCTCTAAACTTAGATGGTATTACCACCCTCCCTTTAGAATCCATTGTGTGTTGAAACTCACCAAGGAACACTTTATCCGCCTTTCGTGCCTTGAACCACTTTCTGACATTATATGACATAATATCCCACAATGCAACACAAAAAGAAAAAAATTTTTTTAAGCTGTTTCTAGATATACCTCCCAGGATGGATCAGGATTATTGCCTATAATAGTTTTAATCCAAAAATTACCTTTTGGTGGAAAAGGTGATTTTTTTAATTTTAAATTTGTTTGTTTTATAAATTTATCAGCTTTAATTAAGTTACATTTTTTACAACATGCAACAACATTTGACCACTCATGTGAACCTCCTTTAGACTTTGGTGTTACATGATCTATCGATTCAGCATTTTCTCCACAATACTGACAAGTGTAATTATCTCTTATGAAAACATTTTCTTTTGTTAATGCAACTCTTCTGATGTATGGAGCTTTTACAAAATATTTTAAAATTGCTACTTTAGGTATATAAATTTTCTGATTTATTGAAGAGAGAAATAAATCAGAATCTTGCAAAGAATTGATTTTATTATTGAAAAGCAAAGTTATAGCTCTTTGATGACTCACAACTGCAAGTGGCTGAAATGTAGAATTTAGAATTAAAGTTCTATTATTAGAAATTACTTACCTCGGCAGTTGTATAATTGATTAGGCTTCAAGTTGTTGACTAAGTACATCTTCTTCAACTTTTGTTAATAAACTAAGAAAACGTTCTTTGTCAAGTTCAAACTTTGAAACATCTTCTTTTACAACTTGAGTAATATTATCGATGGTTTCAAAAAAAGTAAGTTGTCCATTTTTTAGAGCATCGAAGACTTCATTATCTTGAACAGAATAAATTGTATTACCATCAGACGTAAGTTTAACTTCTGATAAATGCTTAACTAAATCTCCATTTTTAGTTAAATACTTCCAAGCTCTTCTAACTCTTTGTATGCTCATTCCATTATCTAAAAGTGTTTTAATGACCCTTAAAGCAACAATGTCTCTAAAAGAATAGAATTTAGGAACACCCGGCTTGCCGTCTGATGTTTGGATTGATGGACTAACTAATCCAACTTTATCCCAATATCTTAATTGATGCGAAGTACAACCTGACAAATAACAAGCTTGCTTTGATGTAAAAGCATTTTTTTTCAAACCTTACTCCCAAAAAAATGATGTAATTTAAATTTAATTTAAAATTTTATTTTTGTCTAGAGATATCTTTGTTTCTTAAAATTTTAATTACTTGTTTAAAATTCCATTCGTTTATATTTTCTGCTTTAAGCAACGCCCTAGTGTTGTAAACAAATACATATGCTGACAAAGCCATCACTGAAAAACCAATTATAGCAATCGCGGGTTCAATAATATAAGTGCTAAACATTGTTAATAATCCAATAACAAAGATTCCAGAAGAGAATACTGCTCTAGTCCTTGTAAATTTAGAAAGTGTTGAGTCCTCAACAGTTTTAGCTAGATTAGGATCATCCTTCATTAATTCTTTCTCAATTTGCTTAAGAATTTCTTCTTCTTCTTTGTTTAATCCCATAGTTTAAATATTACATTATAAGTGAGTTAGTCTAAATTTATGACTAATTTATTTATAAGACATGGCGAAGTTGAAAACATTAAAAAATTACATTACGCTAATATACCTGGTTTTCATTTAAGTAAAAATGGTATTGAGCAAGCTAAAATAGCTGCACTAAAATTAAAAAATAATTTCAATATTAAAAAAATTGTATCCTCTCCACTACTAAGAGCTAGAGAAACATCCTCAATTATTAATAATATTTTAAATGTTGAAATTGAGTATTCATCAAATATTACTGAATGGCAGGGTCCTAATGAATGGGTAGGTCTAACATTCAGTGAAATTTCTAAAACAAACAACTTTAAAAATGAAAAACTTGATTTAGCCAATGTAAGTGAAAAATTGTATGAGGTTTATAAAAGAGTTCATAACATTTATAATCATTTTGAAAATACAATTTTTGTATCTCATCAAGATACAATTAGAGCATTTTCTTACTTCTATTTAGATCAGAAAGAATTCAATAATTTTCGCCCTAATCATTGTGAAATACAAGAAATAGTAGATAATAAAATTAATATATACTAGCTATGACATTGTTGGTATATTAAGACACATAAACAATAAAATAATATAAAAATATTAAATTAATACCGAATCCAAAAATAAATCCTATACTTCCAACAACTGGTTCAAGACTTTTTAAAAACTTACTAGTTTTTATTTTGCTTAAATATATTTCAACAATTTTTTTGCTAAATTTAAATCCAAATATTCCTGCTAAAAAAATGTAAACAAAACTAAAAATTGTTATCCAAGGATTAGGAAAATACATAATAAGGTAAAGTTAATATAGTTATGAGATTTAGCAACAAAGTTAGAGGTGTAATTCTTTTTATAGTTATAACTTTTTCTTCTTATATAGGATACTTACTTGGAAGTACATTTTGCAGTTTAAATTTAAATGAGAACTGCAATCTAACAATTACTTCATACATATTTATAGCTAATTCAATTGGAATAATTGGAACAATTGTTTTAATTAATCTATCAGAAAAGTCAATAACTGAGTGGAATCAAAATTTCGAAAATTTCGAAGAAGAATAAAGTATTTTATCACTAATTGTTTCTAGATCTGTATCATTTATATCTTTATGAAAAACTAACCTGACAGTATTTTCATTAATCAATCCTGCAATTATTGAATTATTGTAAAGTTCATCTAAAAATAATTCTGGTTTAAATTGATTGTTAATTTCCAAAAAAACCATATTTGTTCCTTGATAGGTTAGTTTTGATATAAAATCTTGGTTTTCAAACTCATTTTTGAGAATTTTATACACTTTACTAGCCTTATTATGATCGTAAAGTAATTCATTTCTATTATCCAAAGCTTTCCTAGCCATTGCAGCAATAACTCCAACTTGTCGCATTCCCCCACCAAGTATTTTTCTATACTCTCTAGCTTTGGAAATAAAATCCTTTGACCCAAGAAGCATCGAGCCGATTGGAGCTCCAAGACCTTTTGAGAAGCAAAATGTTAAGCTATCGCAAACACTACCATAATCTTGAGCATTATTTTCCTCAATAATCGCATGCCATATTCTTGCACCATCAATATGAACATTTAATTTATTATTTTTTGCAAATTTGTAAATTTTTTCTAATTCTAAATAAGAGACAACTGATCCACCTGATGCTAAATGAGTATTTTCTAAAGTTAAACAACTAATCAAAGGTTTATGCACTTTAGACTTTTTTAAAATTAAATCTAAAGTATTTAGATCTGGTAAACCATTTATGTGGTCAATATCTCTAAATTGAATTCTTGATAAAAAACTAGCTGCACCATGTTCATAATTTTTAATATGTGAGTCAAATAAGGTAACTACTTCATTTCCTGGATCAGTATGTATTAATAAAGAAATTTGATTTCCTTGTAGTCCAGATGTTACAAAGAGACCTGATTCAAATCCAAGTAAATTTGCACAGTGCTCCTGAAGATCATTTACAGTTTTATCTTCTGCATACTCATCATCTCCTAATTCAGCAGTTAACGCTGTTGAGATAATATCTTTATTTGGTTTTGTTACTGTATCAGATCTAAGGTCAAACATTGCTATCAAAAAACTTTATCAGATTTTTCATTGCTTGTCTTATTCTGTGTTTGTTTTCTACCAATGCAAGTCTGATATAACCTTCACCAGCAGTTCCAAAACCAACACCAGGAGAAACTGCTACATTAGCTTCATCTAGAAGTTTTTTTGAAAATTCATATGAATCAGAAAATTTCTCAGGTAATTTTGCCCAGACAAACATTGTTGCTTTTGATTCTTGTACAATAAAATCTAATTCCGTTAAAGTAGTTACGATTATTTCTCTTCTCTCTTGATAAACTTGTGATAATTCTTTAGGAAATTCATCTAACTCATTTAAAGCTACTGTTGAAGCAATTTGTATAGGTTGGAAGGTTCCGTAGTCAATATATGACTTGAGTTTGGTTAATGAATTAATTGCACTCTCATTACCAATCGCAAACCCTACTCTCCAACCAGCCATTGAATAACCTTTAGTAAGCGAATAAAGCTCAACAGAATATTTAAGTTCAGGGTCGGATGTTAATAATGAAGGTGGTACTTGATTCTCAAAATAGACATCAGAATAAGCAAAATCATTAATTATTAAAAATTCGTACTTATTTGCCAACTCGACCAATTTATCATAAAAATCTTGAGTTACAGTTGAAGTTGTTGGATTATGAGGAAATGAAACTAAAACTGCTTTGATAAATGAGTTTTTCAATTCTTTCTCTAATTTAATTAAAAAATTATCTGTATTAATTGAGTCAATTTTTATAGTATTGGCTCTCGCAATTAATGGTGCATAGTGATGTATTGGATAACTAGGATTTTGTACAACAATATTATCCCCTACATCTAATACGGATAGTAATAAGTGAGTTAAGCCTTCTTTACTACCGATCGTATTTACAATATTTTTATTAGGATCAAGATGAACGTTGTAAATTCTTCTATATTTATCTGATACTGCTTTTCTTAATCCGAATATTCCTTTTGATACTGAATATTTATGATTTTTTTTTAGTTGAGCTGCTTCAATTAGTTTCTCAACTACAAGTGGGTGGCTAGGTAAATCAGGATTTCCATAACCCAAATCGATTATATCTCTACCTTTTTGTCGAGCCGCAACTTTCATTGTGTTAATTTCATTAAATAGATATTCGGGGAAATCGTTAATCAACTTATTTTTAAATTCTGTCATTTAAAAATAATATCCACTGTTTCTAAAAATTTCTGAGTATTTGTATCTTTAAATATAAATATTTTTTCGTAATCAATAAAATCTAATTCGTTGTTTTTATAATTTAAACCAACACATCTACTTAAACTACCTTTAGGTTTTTTAATTTCTTTATATAAATTAAATTTTGTTAGAAATTGCTCATTTGTACCTAGCCATTGATTAATTCCCAATGAATATTTTCTTGAAGCTTCGAGAATAATTTGAGAATTGCCACCCAAATATATTGAACCTAATTTGTTGCTTTTTTTAGAAATTATTTCCTCGATAATTTCATCTAATTTATTTTTGAACTTTTTAGTAGATTCATATAATAAGTCTCCAATTCCAAGTCCTAACTTAAAATTCTTAATTTGGATAAATTTTTCTATATAATTTTTTGTCAATTCATATTTATTTCTTGAATTGATATTTAAAACACATGATCCGATATTTATCTTTTCACTTAAATAACTGTTTAATAACTCAAACCCATCTAATAATTTATAAACATCTTTTAATCTATTAACAGGATTAACTGTGTGATCAAATAAATATACAGTGTCTAATTTGGAACAATTTAATTTTTCAATTTTAGCTTTAATATCACTATTGAAAAAAGTACTCGGTAGTAAGATTGAGTTTTTATTTTTCATTAAAGTAAAGTGATGCTGCACCTAAAATTCCAGAATTACCTTTTTGAGTAGAAATTGTTAATTTTGGAAAATTTCTAGAGGGGAAAGTAAATCTCTTTTCTAGGTCTTCTTCTATTAAACTAATAAAATCGAAAGGTTGGGATGCCATTGAACCTCCGATCACAAATATCTCATTATTAAATATCTCAAACAAACTTACTAATCCATTCGATATATTTTCAATTATTTGCATTTGAGCGAACTTTTCATTTTCAAGCATATTAATTTTTTTATCAAAAAGTACTGAACCAAATTTGAAATTTTTAAATGCTTTAGATAATTCTGAATTTGGATTAGTTAGACTTAGTGAATTACAAACTTCAGTCCATTTTGAAGCTGAGGTTGTTGCTTCTAAACATCCTGTCTTACCACAATTACACTTTATATCTTTTTGTGATGAAGTTAAAATATGCCCTAATTCTCCAGCACTACCTTGTCCACGAAGTAATTTACCATCTGAAATTATTCCACCACCGATCCCTGTACCAAAAGTAAGCATTATTAAATTTCTATACTTTGAAGAAAAGTAAGTTGAATACTCATAATATGCAGCGACATTTCCATCATTGTCTAGAAAAAATTTATTTTTATTAAAATTTTGAAGTTTTTTAAAATCAATTGAAAATGGTATATTTGTACCATAAAGATATTCCGAATTTTGAGAATTAACAAAACCAGGCATTGCAACTGAGATAGCTTCGATATCGAATTGAGCTTCTTTTACTACATTATTTATATTGTCTAAAAATAAAGGTTCATTTGAAGGAGTTGAAAAATTTCCATTATGTAATATATTAAAATTTTCATCAACTATTCCATACTTTACAGAAGTTCCACCAACATCTAAAGCTAAACAATTCATATATATAATGATGTTAATTCTAAATATTGATTAGTTGCCCTAAAGTATCCAACATTAATACATTTAGTTTTTTTAATAAACCACTCAGATGCTTGAGGTTGATGGACATCTCCAAATAAAGAAAATGTTGGTTTATTTTCTTTGATAAATTCAACTAAAGAATCCCAACCTTGTTCAATTTTATTAGTAACAACATCAGTTATCAAAGGAGAAACTTTCGGTGGAGCATGGGTACATATAATATCCACTCCACTCAATCTTCCTAATTTTTGCTGAAATTCTAATTCAGAAATTTCTCCCCTTGCTTTGATTAAAGTTGGAACACCACCTCCTGCAAAACCAATTTTTCCAAATTTTGTAGTAATAATGCTATTATCAACATTTTTTATTTTTTCAGATTCAAAACTATTTAATGAATGTATATCATCAACATTCCCAGGAATAAACCAAACTTCAAAATTCTTTAGCGATTTAAAAACTTCACTATATTGTTTATCAATTGCTTCTTTCATCTTTTTCTGAATTTGATCAGGATTATTTGCATATAATTCGCTCCATAATAATTTTCTTTTTTCAAAAAGATGTTGCTTACGGTACTCAATTAGCTTTAAAACATTTTCCAACCCGAAAACGTCTCTAGCTATGCCTTCACCATTTCTATAATCTATCCAATTAATTAAATCCCCGAGAATTACTACTGGACCTTTATTTTTTGGTAATTTTTCTAAAAACTCAATTTTATGATGTACATCAGATATGAAAATCATTAATTTGTTACAGCACCGTTATCGGAGCCAGAAACTAATTTTGAATATTTAAATAAAACTCCAGAACTATATCTTGGTGTTGGTTGCTTATATTTCATTCTTCTTTTATCAAGTTCGCTTTCAGATACATTTAGCGTTAATTTTCTCTCTGAAATATTTAATGAAATAGAATCACCATTTTTACATAATGCAATTGGTCCAATATCAAAACTCTCTGGTGCAACATGACCAATGCATAAACCTGTTGTTCCTCCTGAAAATCTACCATCAGTTATTAAAAGAACATCCTTACCTAAACCAGCTCCTTTAATTGCTGCAGTAATTTGTAACATTTCTCTCATCCCAGGACCACCCTTTGGCCCTTCGTTCCTTATAACGACTACATCACCTTTTTTAATTCTATTATCAAATAAAGCAACTATAGCATCCTGTTCACTTTCGAATACATTTGCTGGACCTTCAAACTCATTTATTTCTATTCCAGCATTTTTAACTACAGAACCCTTCGGGGAAAGACTTCCCTTTAAAATAGATATTCCACCTTCTTTGGAAATTGGATTATCTGGGAATGATATTACATTTTGATTTGTTGGGATATTTACTTCTTCTAAATTTTCACCTACAGTTTTTCCAGTTACGGTTATACAATCACCATTAATTAAATTATTTTCTAGCAAAATTTTTGAAACTACTGGAACCCCTCCAATTTTATTAAGATCAACCATGTGATATTTACCAAATGGTTTCATATCTGCTAGATGTGGCACTTTTCTACTTAGTTTGTCGAAGTCTTCTAATTTTAATTCAACTTTCGCTTCGTAAGCTATTGCTAATAAGTGCAATACTGCATTTGTACTTCCACCAAGAGCTAAAACAGTTGTAATAGCATTTTTAAATGCTTCTAGAGTCATAATGTCTCTTGGTTTAATATTATTTTTAAGCAAGTAATTCAATTGTAAACCAGTTCTTTTGGCAGCATCTCTTAGCAACAAATCCTCAGCTGGTATTGCTGCTGTCCCTGGCAGACTCATACCAATTGCTTCTCCTACTGAAGCCATAGTATTTGCAGTAAACATGCCGGCACAAGAACCTACTCCTGGACAAGCTGCACATTCTATTTCATATAAATCCTCTTTTGTAATAGTGCCTTTTTCAAAAGCTCCAATACCTTCAAATACATCTACTATTGAAATATCTTTACCTTGATAAGTCCCAGGTAAACTACTGCCTCCATATAAAAAAATAGTTGGAAGGTTAACTCTTGCTGCAGCCATTAACATACCTGGCAAAGACTTGTCACATCCTGCTATGGTAACCATTCCATCAAATCTCTCTGCATGCATTACTAGTTCAACTGAGTCAGTAATAACTTCTCTTGAGACTAGTGATGCTCTCATTCCTTCATGACCCATAGAAATACCATCAGAAACAGCTATTGTAGAAAATATAAGTCCAGCTGAATCTTTACCGTTTACACCTAATTTTGCATGTTCTGAAAGTTCTGGTCCTGTTAAGTTACAAGGCGTAACTTCATTTCCAGCAGAGACGATTCCAACCTGAAATTTTTGAAAGTCTTCGTCTTTTAAACCAACAGCTCGAAGCATTGCTCTAGCTGCTGACTTATTTACTCCTTGAGTGACATCATCTGAAATTCTTTTCATAGTTCAAGCATAGATTATAAAGCTTCTAGTTTCATCATTTTTAGTTTTTGAATTTCGTTTGTATATGTTTCATTAATAAAGTTTGAATTTTTTATAAATTTTTCAAAATTATTTAGTTTTCCAATTCTCCAAAAAGCCCAAATTATATAAAGTTTTAGATTCTCTGAGAAATGTTCAAATTTTTCCAATAATTTAACTTCCAGAGAATTATTTATATTATTTGCTGCAACTATTATTGCATTTCTTCTTATAAAATCAGCATCTCTTTTTGGTATATAAAACCAATAAAATTTTTCTAATAATTCATTATCACTCATATCTAAAATTTCAACTAAATCTATATTTGCTTTAGTAGATTTAATTTCGACTTTAGTACTTTCTTGTCCTGGTGGACAAGAAAGTAAGCATTCATCACAACCGTATAATCTATTCCCAATAGCAACTCTCATTTCAAAAGGTATAGTTTGAGGTGATTGTAACCAGTAAGATATACATTTATTAGCATTTAGTTTATATGCAGTATCAAGCGCACCTGTCGGACAAGAAATTTGACATAAATTACAACTACCGCAACTAAATTTTTTAATTTTATCTGGTTGAAAATTTTTACTTACATAAATTGTTGCTATTAATATCCACGGACCAATACCTGGTGATAACATCATTGTACTTTTACCTTGCCAACCTAAACCTGAAGACTCAAAGAACATTCGATCATAATGATTTGGGTTATCAATAAAAGTTGTAAATAATATGCTATCTTTCTCTAATTTTGTCTCTATTTTTTTACTAAATTCTTTCAAAGGTTTGTAAAAATCTTCTTCAGCAAATTTTGCAATTCTACCTTGACCAGTTTTAGGTGTTAATGACAGTTCATTTTTTTCTTTGTACTGATAAGTAATTATCAATGCTGACTTTGCCCATTCAAATTTATTTGTCAAACCAGAATAAAAAGGATCTCTAAATGTAAATTTCATATCAGCGTGCAAGTTTGAATTTTTAGCACTATTAATTTTTTGTGAAAAATCAAGATTTGAAGGTAGCTTAACCACTTTCACTTCGAAGTTCTTTGGAAGTTCAATTCCATTTTCTTGGAAAAAATTTTTAAGAATAATTTCTTTCATTTTTTGTAGTGATTACTATAGTAGTTCTAAATGAAAAATTTAAATGTTCTCATTTCAGTGTTAGTGCTATTACTTTATTAGCGCTCATTGTAATGCATTGAGCGCCTCCCAAAGTGGGAGGTTTTTTTTTGGAAAGAAGTTTATGAGTAACGAAAATTTAATTGGTGCAGAATTAGTTATCAGAAGTCTTGAATACTTAAATATATCAACAGTCTTTGGTGTACCTGGAGGAGCAATTTTACCTGCCTACGATCCACTTTATGATAGTCCAGTCAGGCATGTCCTTGCAAGACACGAACAAGGTGCAGGTCATATGGCTGAAGGTTATGCTCAAGCTACAGGTGAGCTTGGTGTAGTTATTGCAACATCTGGACCTGGAGCAACAAATTTAATTACTTCTTTGGCTAATGCACTTATGGACTCAACACCGCTATTAGCTATAACAGGACAGGTAGCAACTACTGCTATTGGTAACGATGCTTTTCAAGAAGCATATACTGTAGGATTATCAATGGCTGCTACTAAACATAATTATCTAATTACAAAAGCTTCTGAAATTCCACAAATACTAAAAGAAGCAAAATATATAGCAACTACAGGAAGACCAGGACCGGTTTTGGTTGATATTCCAAAAGATGTCCTTAATGAGGTTTCAGCTTGGGTTGAGCCAGGACCTATAAATTTACCTGGCTATAAACCAACTCTTGAACCAAATCCAAAAATGATACAGCAAGCTGTTGAGTTAATAAAAAATTCAAAAAAACCTGTTCTTTATATTGGTGGTGGAGTTATTCACTCAAAAGCTCATAATGAAATTTTTGAATTATCAACTAAATATAACATTCCAGTTGTTACAACATTAATGGGAAGAGGAGGATTTCCTGACGGTAATAGTCTTTGCTTAGGCATGCCTGGTATGCATGGTAACTTTACTGCAACTACTTCTATTCAAAAATCCGATTTATTAATTGCTATAGGTGTTAGGTTTGACGACAGAGTAACAGCTAATCCCGAATTTTTTGCCCAAAACGCAAAAGTAATTCACGCTGACATCGACCCAGCGGAGATAGGAAAAGTTAGAGAAGCAGAAGTACCAATAGTAGGTGATGCTAAAAGTGTTGTAACTGCATTAATTAATGTACTGGGAAATTCAAAGTTAGATGTAGAACCTTGGATAGAGACAATCTCAAAAATGAAAACAGACTTTCCTTTAAGCTATTCCCAAAAAGAAGATGGACCTCTAAAAGTACCATTCGTATTAGAAGAAATTCAAAAATTAACAAAAGATGAAGCAATTGTTGTATCTGGAGTTGGTCAACACCAAATGTGGATTTCACAACATTGGAAGTTTGAAAAACCAAATACTTGGCTAAATTCAGGTGGTCTTGGCACAATGGGATACGCTCTTCCTGCTGCGATTGGAGCAAAAGCTGCCTATCCAGATAAATTAGTTTTAGCTTTAGATGGTGATGGTTGCTTCCAAATGACCTGTCAAGAACTTATAACTGCATCTACTGAAAATATACCTCTTAAAATCGTTGTATTCAACAATGGCAATCATGGCATGGTAAGACAGTGGCAAAAAATATTTTATAAAAGTCGTTTTTCTGCTTCGGAGTTAACACACCATACACCTGATTATGTTAAATTAGCAGAATCTATGGGGGCTGTCGGATTGAGAGTGAGCCAAAAAAGTGAAGTAATAAATATTTTTGAACAAATGTTAGCAATTAACGATAAACCAGTTTTAGTAGATTGTGTTGTAGATCCTGACGATATGGTATTTCCTATGGTTCCAGCAGGTGGAAGCAATGATAATATCCTTCTAAATGAAAAAGATTTGGAAAATTTATGACAGAAAGAATTTTATCAGTTTTAGTGGAAGATAAACCAGGTGTTTTGGCTAGGGTTTCCTCAACAATTTCAAGAAGAGGGTTTAATATTACCTCACTATCAGTTGGGCCAACAAATATTGAAGGTAGATCTAAAATGACAATAGTTACTGAGCTGGATGCTGTTGAGCAAGTAAAAAAACAATTAAATAAATTAATAAATGTTATAAAAATTGTTGAGCTTGACCCAGATATGACAATTGAAACTGAAGTTTTATTACTTAAAGTATCAATAAACAAAGATTCTCAAACTTCAGTTATTGAAAAAGCAACTTTATCAAATGCTAAATCTGTTGATGTTGGACAGGATTATGCAATTTTTGAGTTAACTGGCACTTCTAAAGATTTGGATAAATTTGAAAAACTGATGAAACCCTTTGGCATTATAGAAATGGTCAGAGGAGGAAGAATTGCTTTGCAAACAAATTTATAAGGAGAAATATGAGTACAAAAATTATATATGATTCAAATATAGATCAAGACATAATAAAAAATCTTAAAGTTACTGTAGTAGGATTTGGAAGTCAAGGTCATGCCCACGCTCTAAACTTATTTGAATCAGGTGTAAACGTAACTGTTGGGCTCAGAGAAGATTCAAAATCATATTTACGTGCCAAGGAATTTGGATTAAAAGTTGATAATTTAAAAAACTCTGTTGCAGACGCTGATGTTGTAATGCTGTTACTACCTGATCAGGTAATGGCAGATGTTTATAATAATGAAATTGCTGAATATATTAAAGAAGGTGCCACTCTCCTTTTTGCACATGGATTTAATATTCATTTCAATGAAATAGTACCCAGAGAAGATCTTTCAGTTGCTATGGTTGCTCCAAAAGGTCCTGGTCATTTACTCAGGAGAACTTATTCTGAAGGTAGCGGTATGCCTTGTCTTGTTGCTGTTGAAAAAGATATAAGTGGAAATACTGAAAACTTAGCTTTATCTTACGCCTCTGCGATTGGTGGTGGTAGAGCAGGAATTCTAAAAACTACCTTTAAAGAGGAAACTGAAACTGATTTATTTGGCGAACAAGTTGTGCTATGCGGTGGGCTAACAGAACTCATCAGAAACGGTTTTGAAACTTTAGTTGAAGCCGGGTATCAACCTGAAAGCGCTTATTTTGAAACTTTACATGAGGTCAAATTAATTGTTGATTTGCTATACGAAGGTGGTTTTGAATGGATGAGGCATTCAATTTCTGATACTGCTGAATATGGTGATTTCTCAAGAGGATCAAGAATAATTACCGACCAAACTAAAGCTGAAATGAAAAAAATCCTTGAAGAAATTCAGTCTGGTGCTTTTGCTAAAGAGTGGATGTCACAAGCGCGTGAGGGGGCTCCTTTTTTAAAACAAAAAAGAGCTGAATCATCTCAACATCAGATAGAAGAAATTGGTAAAGAATTGAGAAATATGATGCCATTTTTAAATGCAAAAGATATTAAAAAAGATGTATGAAAAACGATAGACTTATCATTTTTGATACGACTTTAAGAGATGGTGAACAAAGTCCTGGAATTGCTTTAACTCCAAATGAAAAGCTCTTAATAGCACAACAACTTGAAAAATTAAAAGTAGATGTAATAGAGGCTGGCTTTGCTGCATCCTCTCCTGGAGATTGGGAAGGTGTAAATTTAATAGCTAAAAATATTAAAAATTCAACTATTGCATCATTAGCAAGGTGTCATCCTGATGATATTGAGCAAGCATGGGAAGCAATAAAAGTTGCAAAACAATCCAGGATTCATGTTTTTACTTCAACTTCTCAAATACATATGGAACACATGCTTAGAAAAACCAAAGAAGAAGTTTTAAAAGACACAAAAGAATCAGTTAGATACGCAAAAAAGCTATGCGATAATATTGAATTTTCTGCTCAAGATGCAACTAGGACTGAAAAAGATTTCTTAATTGAAGTTTTAAAAACTGCTGTTGAAGAGGGAGCTACTACAATTAATGTACCTGATACTGTAGGTTATGCTACGCCACATGACTATTTAGAATTACTTACTTCGGTATATAAAGAAGTTAAAGGTGGTAATGAGGGTGTAATTATTTCAACACATTGCCATAATGATCTTGGACTTGCAGTTGCTAACTCTCTAACAGCTATAACTGCTGGAGCTCGTCAAATTGAAGGTGCTATTAATGGAATCGGTGAAAGAGCAGGTAACACATCAACTGAAGAAATTATTATGGCCGTTAAAACTCGACAAGATCAATATGGTGTTGAAATCAATGCAGAAACTAAAGAAATCTTTGAGACGTCAAGATTAGTCTCAAAACTCACTGGGTATCCTGTTCAATACAACAAAGCTGTAGTTGGTAAAAATGCATTTAGTCATGAATCTGGTATTCATCAACATGGATTTTTAAGAAATAGAACTACTTATGAAATCATGTCTCCAGATTCAGTTGGTCAAGAAGCCAAAATAATACTTGGAAAACATTCAGGAAGAGCTGGTTTTAAAGACGCTCTAAAGAAATTAAAAATTGAGCTAGATGAGAATACTTTTAATAATAGCTTTGAAACTTTCAAAAAAATTGCAGATAGAAAAGGTGAAATAGTTGAAAGTGAATTACGAGCTATAATTGGACAAGTTGAACCTACAATGGACAAACCTAAATTAGTTTCGGTGTCAGTTAATAGTAAAGATGACTTTGCTTCAGCTAAAGTAACACTTAGTGTTAACGGAAAGGAAATTACAAAAGAATCAACGGGTGATGGAATGATTCACGCTGCATTTACAGCAGTAAAAAGCATTCTGGATTCTGATGCTACTCTAATTGATTACAGAGTTGAAAGCATTACCAAGGGTGCAGATGCAACAGCAGAAATTGTGACAATTATCAATGATGAAAATTTGATGAAACAAGGTAGAGCTATTTCAACAGATGTTGTTCAAGGTTCTGTTGAGTCTTTTTTAAATGCATTAAATAAATGAAAAATATATATAAAATCTCTCTATTGCCTGGGGATGGAACTGGACCAGAAGTAGTTGCAGAAGCTGTTAAAGTTTTAGAAAAAAGTTCAAGTAAATACAATATTGAATTTAAATTTTCAAATAACGATTTAGGTGGAGAAAGATATTTAAAAAGTAACCAGCTCGTAACAACTCAGGATATTGAAGAATTCGAAAATTCTGATGCAATTTTATTAGGTGCTATTGGACACCCAGATGTGAAACCTGGTATTTTGGAACAAGGTATTTTACTTAAATTAAGAAAGCAATTTGATCAATATATAAATTTAAGACCAGTAGTTCTTTATCCAGGTATTGAAACACCTTTAAATGGTAAAACGTCTGATGATATAAATTTTACTGTTGTTAGAGAAAATACAGAAGGTTTATATGCTGGAGCTGGTGGGTATATTCATTATGGAACAGATAAAGAAGTTGCAACACAGGAATCAATAAACACTTACTATGCAATTCATAGGTGCATCAAGTATGCATTCGACTATGCAACTAAATACAATAGGAAAAAAGTTACTTTATGTGCTAAAACAAATGTATTAACTTACGCTCATGATCTATGGGAAAGAATTTTTTACGATATAGCTAAAGACTATCCACAGATTGAAACTGATTATGGACATGTTGATGCAGTTTGCATGTGGATGGTCAAAAATCCTGAATGGTTTGACGTTATCGTTACTGACAATATGTTTGGTGATATTATTACCGACTTAGGAGCTATGATTCAAGGTGGTATGGGTATTGCTGCGGGAGGAAACATAAATCCTGATGGAGTTTCAATGTTTGAACCTATCGGTGGATCTGCTCCAAAATATACAAATAAAAATATAATTAATCCACTTGCATGTATCGGTGCAGCATCAATGATGATGGCTGAATTAGGACAAGAAATTTATGCAAATGATATTGAGAAAGCAATAATTGCAACAGCACAAAATCTTAAATCATTATCAGCAGGAAAAATGGGGTTGTCTACATCGGAAGTTGGAGATTCAGTATTAGATTATTTATTAAGTAATTAACTAATTTGGCTTCCTCTCCCCTAATTAAATTACTTAAACAACGTAAAGTTGTAAGAAATTATATAGATATTGAATGCTCAATAGATCCATTGTTAGAGATTCCTAAAAATGCAATAAAAATTCCAACCGCAGGATTTTCTAGAGGAATTGAGATATTAATTTCTACTGAGAGTAAAAACATTCTAGAAGTATCAAAGATTTTTGGAGAAATTGATTTTGTTTCAAATGGACTTAATCCATGGATTTCAAAATCTAAAGCACTATATTTTATCCTTGTAAATGAAGAAGCATACCATCAAAGGTACGAAATGAAAGATAAAGCAAATGCTATTAATTCGAAAAATTGGGATGTTCCTTATTGGTATTTAGATGCTGGCGCAGCAATGATGAATTGTATGTTACTGATTGAAGAGTCGGATTTTTCTAGTGGATTTATGGGTTTACATAATATTAATCGTGATTTGATACATGAACTATTTAAGATTCCATTAAATTATAAAATAGCTGGATTGGTAACAGCTGGTATTTCAGATAATAAGAACCAAGATATAATTAATAAAAAGAATAAAAAGAAACTTACACACTATGAATTTTTCTCAAAATAAAAGAATTGATTCCCTTAACAATCCAGAATTTAAGTTTTTAGTTTCTTTAAAAAAAAATAGGAATAGGAAAACTTCCAAAAAGACTTTATGTGAAGGTTTTCGAGAAAATACCCAATTAATCAAATCTGAATTTTTAATTGATACATTATATATTTGTGAAGAGTTATTCATTGGAGAAAACAATGCTGCTTTAATCAAAAAATTTCAAAACGAAAATATAAGAATTGTAAGCGTATCTGAAAAAGTATTTCATAACATTAGTTATAGAGATAGACCAGACGGATTTATTAGCTTAGTAAATTTTGAAACCAAAGAATTAAATCCTGATGTAATTGGTCCAATATTAATTCCTGACAGAATTGAAAAACCTGGCAATCTTGGGACTATGATTCGAACAGCTAAATCATTTGGAATCAATAATGTAATTTTGTCCGACAAAATAACTGATATTTATAACCCAAATGTTATCAGATCTTCTATTGGACATGTTTTTAATATGAATGTTTCTAGTGGTACTCATAAAGAAATCATTGATCTTCTTCTTAAAAAAAATTATGAAATTTTAATTTTAGATCCTGAAGGTGAAGTAGAACTTACTAATTATAAGCCAGGTATTAATTTTGCTTTAGTAGTAGGCTCTGAACAATTTGGTGTAAGTAAAGAGTGGTTTATCTCAGAATCGATAATACTTCGTATAAGATCAACAAATGATGTTGATTCGATTAATGCTTCAACTGCTGCTGCAATTGGCATGTGGGAATTAACAAAATAGCTTGGATTTAAAATTCAAAAAACCACTTGTTGTTCTGGACATTGAGACTACGGGTGTAAACCCAAGAAAAGATGAAATCATCGAACTCTATATGTTAAAAGTTATAAATAATGAATTCATTGATGAATATCACTCAAAATTCAAAATCAATAAAAATATTCCTTTGTTTATTTCAAAATTAACAGGAATATACGACTGGCATCTTAAGAACTCCCCTGAACTAGAAAGTGAATTAAATAATATTAAAACCTTTTTAGAAAATGCAATAGTTGTTGGTCATAATTTGAGTTTTGATATAAGTTTTTTAAAAAATGCATTTGAAAAAAACAAAATAGACCTTGTTTTTAATGAAAAAATTGACACTTTAAAAATGTCAAGAGCATTATTGAGAAATAAAGTGCGAAATCATAAATTGTCAACTTTAAGTCAATTTTTTAAGACCCAAAACAAAAATAATCATAATGCTAAAGATGATGTGTTAACAACATATGAAATACTTATGAATTTGTTGCTAGACAAAAAATTAAATGGAATATCTAACTTTAAGGAACTAACTAATTTTCTAAATTCACCTGATATTTCAATAAAGAAAAAATTTAACATCGGCAATTTACCAGATTCTGCTGGAGTATATATATTTAAAGATAATGAAAACTATACTTATATAGGTAAATCATCTAACCTCAAGAAACGTATTCAATCACATTTAAGTTATTCTAGAAGTTATAAGTCTAATAAAATTATCTCTAATTCTAATATTCTAGAAATGCATTCTTGCAAAAATGAATTAGAGGCAATAATCATTGAATCAAGATTGATCAATTTACTACAACCAAATTTAAATAGAAAAGGGAAAAAACTAACAAAAATCTACTGGATAAAACTTAAAAGTAATAAACCTAATTTGGAAATTTCCAAAGTAGAAGATTCTAAAAATACTATTTTTCAATATGGCCCAATTATTGGATTTAATTTAACCCAGAACATCAAGCAAATTCTCAACTCTGAATTACAACTTGTCAATTGTAAAAAAAATAACTCTAGAACTTCGAAGTGTAGTGATTCTATTTTAAATAATTCAATTTGTTCTTGTTTAACTAGCTTTGACTTAGAAAATTATATTTATTCAACCAAAGTAAAACTAGAAACTTTTTTTGAAAATATTGAAAATAATTTATTAATTTTCCAAAAAAACATTAAAGATCTATCTGATCAATTAAAGTATGAAGAAGCATTAACCAAAAAAAAATATTTTGACTATTTAAATAAAGTTAACACATTTATCAATTTTTATAATCTAATAAATTCTAAAGAAAATATAAAAACTTATAAATATATTAAATTATTAGGTCTTAAAATTGAAAATCAAAAAGTAAGTTTAACAAACAAAAATTTATTAGAAAGTTTAAATAAATATACAATTAATATCTCAACAACCGCTCAATACATTCAAGAATTGAATTTAATTATGCAATTTTTAGCACTTCACCCGAATAGAATGTAATTGTGAACCAATTAATTTCAACCCAACAGTTAAATTTAGGTTATGGAAATGAATTAGTCATTTCTGATTTAAAACTTGAAATTGATAAGACAAAAAATTATTTTGTTATTGGTAAAAATGGAGCTGGAAAATCTACTTTAATAAACTTTATAAGTAATAATTTTGATGGAAATATATTTAATTCAAGTTTTAAAATTAATTTTGACATATCTATTCTAGAAATTGGTTCAGAACAAAGCTTAATTAATGAACTTACGCTTAAAGAAAATATTGAATATTTTACTAAGGGGAAAGTAGATTACTCAGAATATAGCTTAATTGTTGAAAAATATAATTTAAACCACTTTATGAATGACCGATTTTCAATTTTTTCAAGTGGTATGAAAAAAAGAAGCGAATTAGTTTTAATTGAGATAAATAATCCAGATTTTTTTTGTATAGATGAACCTTTCAATTTTTTAGATGATGAAGGTATACAACTCTTTATTGAACTAATAAAAAATAGAACTAACCAAAAAAAAGGGAACTTAATCGCATCTCAAAAATTAGTTGATATTTTTGGTACAGATTTTCAGGTAATAAATTTAAATGAAATTTAATAAATTAATTTTTCAAAAAGAGATAAAGCTTGAATTAAGAAATAATATTTCACTTTATCTAATAACTCCAACTTTAATTTCTTTATTAATCCTTCTACCACTGCTTTCTCAGAATAAATTCTTTATAAACAATGAATTGTTTCTTATTTTAGAGCTTTTATTTTTGCTAATTTTTTCAACATTATTCTCTATAAGAAGAAATTATGAATTTAAAAAAATTAAAAGAGAACTAAATTTTGCTCAGTACAGTTTTCAAAATTACTTTTATAGTAAGTTAATTGCTGAAATTATAATTTTTTTTCCACAGGTTTTATTTTTTAACATTATTTACTCTGGTCTTACTAATAGCACAATAAATACAAATTTATTTAGTGTAATTGCAACTATTTTTCTATTTGTTTTAAATACTTCTATTTCGAACTTGTACTTCCAATTATTTACAGATTTTTCAAATAATTTTGTACAAATGGTTTTGCTTTTACCTATCTATATAGGTTTTATTATGATTATAAGTCCTATTTGGTTAGGTATTACTCCCCAACTAACTACCATTTATTTTATGTTATTGACTGGAATAACTTTATTAAATATTGCATTTGCAAATTATTTTGTTTTGAAAAAATGAAAAAAATATTAATAGTAGTTTTTTTGTGGATGTTAGTAATTTATTCTGGTCCATTTGATGGTACTCAAGGAATTAGTTCTAAATTTCTCTATATGCATGTTCCTTCGGTTTGGATTGCATATCTAGCATACTCAATTACTTTTACGTATTCGATTAGATATCTTTTTAGTAACAGTCCAAAATTTGATTCAATAGCTGTTTCAAATGCAAAATCAGGTCTTATTTTTACTGCTATAACACTTATTTCAGGATCTATTTGGGGTAAATTGACTTGGGGTTCTTGGTGGGTATGGGGTGATGCAAGGTTAAACCTAACCGCGATTTTGTTTTTAGTTTATCTTGGTTATATTGCATCACGTAAATTTAATTCAGATTTAAATACAATTGCTAAAAACTCTTCTTATATTGGGATATTTGGAATTGTTCAAATTCCTATAATCCACTTTAGTGTTATATGGTGGAGATCAATTCATCAACAAGCTTCTATTCTTTCTCAAGAAACAATTGCTTCAGGTAATGCACCAATTTCTTCTGATATATTAATTTATTTATTAATTGGAGTTATATTTACAACACTTTTACATTTTTTATTAGTTAGTAAATTTAGTAAATTATTAGATATTCAATGGGAAAATTATTTAAACCCATCTAGTAGGGCTAAAATTTAAACTAAGTGAAGAAAAATTTAATATTTATAATTTTAGGTTTAGTTTTAGTAACTTTTGCAAGTTTACGTTTGGCAAACAATAACACGGTCTACTATTTTACAACTACAGAAGCATTAGAAAATATTGACTTGTTAGATGAAAGAGTAAAATTAGGTGGTTTCGTAATGCAAGATTCAATTTCTAAAAACGCAACTAACACACTTTTTAACATTACTGATGGAAATACAGTTATTTCAATAAACTTTGATGGATATGTACCAGAATTATTTCAAGAAAATATGGGTGTAATATTGGACGGTGTTTTTGTTAATGACACATTTTTAGCAGATAATATGTTGGTAAAACATGATAACGAATACATTTCTGAAGATGGTGAAGTTTACGACGCTAAAAACTATTCAAAATGATTTCTTCAATAGGCATATTATCTTCTTGGTTACTGTTTTTATTACTTGGAGTAATGCTATTTACAAATAATTTATTGAAAATACATATTTATATGCGATTAATCGTATTTTTAAATATTTTTTTATTTTTATTATTAGAAATTGGTTTATTTATAGATGATTTTTCAGTTGCATACATTTCTAACTATTCAGCATCATCAACACCACCTTTATATAAATTTGCTTCTTTATGGGGAGCTTTGGATGGTTCCATATTGTTATGGAATTTAACACTAAGCATTTTTATGCTCTTCTATTTGAGTAATTATAAAATTAGTAAAAGTAATATTGACACAAAAATTTACTCTTCAATTCTTTTGTTTTTTGTTGGATATACAATCTTTAGCTCCTCTCCTTTTGCAGGATGTGTTGAAGCTAGTAACATTGGCTGCAATTCATCTTCATTACTACCTTTTCAAAATTTAGTATCGAGTCAAATTGGTCGTGGACCAAATCCATTACTACAAAATCATCCCTTGATGGCTATTCATCCTCCATTTTTATATATTGGATATGTAGGCATGTCAGCCCCATTTGTAGCAACTATTAGTAGGTTAGCACTAAGAAATTCAACTAATGAATGGATTTCAACAGCACAAAAATTAACTTTTGTTCCATGGTTATTTTTAACTATCGGAATATCTTTAGGCGCAATTTGGTCTTATGAAGTTTTAGGTTGGGGTGGATATTGGGCTTGGGATCCAGTTGAAAATGTCTCATTTATTCCTTGGTTGCTTTCCACTGCATTTCTTCATTCTGCAAAGGTAACTAAACAAAATAACTCATTATTAAATTGGAACTATGTTCTTGTTGGATTAATGTTCCTCTCTACATTATTTGGTACTTTTATTACAAGATCAGGGGTATTAATTTCAGTTCATGCATTTTCAAATGGATCAATTGGAACTTATTTGTTGATAGGAATTCTACTTTTTAGCATATTATTTCTATATATAGGTTCTATAAATAGTAAATACTTTTTAACTTCAAAAAAACTAAATAATATATTTGGTAGATCTGGGTTTTTTATTGCAAACAATATACTGCTTTTCTCCTCTGCAATAATTGTTTTTATTGGAACTATCTATCCACTTTTTTATGAAACTTTTTTTGGGAGGCAAATTACAATTGGTAGAAACTATTTTGATGTTTTAGTTGGTCCAGTATTGCTATTACTGCTATTTTTAATTATCTTTTCTATAAAGCTACCTATAAAAGATATAAATTTGAAGAGTTTTTATGAAGAAAATATTATTTTTATAAACTCAAGTCTTTTAATTAGCATCATTTTCTTACTATTTTTTAACAGATCAATTATGTTTAGTTTGACAACAGTAATTTCATTTTTATTAATTACAATGATAATAAAAAACTTTATAAAGAACTTTAACAAAGTTTTAAGTCCTTCTTTTTGGTCTGGTCAAATAGCTCATTTAGGTCTTGGTGTGTTAGCAATTGGAATTATTTTAAATTTTACACAGAGTTTTTCTCAAGAATTTGAGGTAAAATCATTTGATAATTTTCTGTTTTCAGAAAAAAACTATCAAGTTTACGATATAATTCAAGAAAATTTACCTGAAAAAACTGAATTAAAACTGCCAATATCAAATGGTAAAGTAACTAAATACACTTCTTTAAATATATTTAATAATTCCTCTCAACAAGTAATTAGTTCTCCAGCAATTTATAGAAACTTTTTATACGATACTTACATAAGTGTTAAATCTCTTAACAACGACGCATATAAGCTAATTGTAAGAAAAAATTTTGGAATATTATTAATTTGGGTTGGATTATTTATAAGTTCAATCTCTTTTATTCCGAAAGTAAAAATCAAAAAATGAAAGCCAAAATAATTAGTTTAATTTTATTAATAACTTTAATTTTTTTGTCATTCTTTAAAGTTGATACTGAATCAAGATATGAAAAGTGGAGCAAAATATTATTGTGCCCAGTTTGTCAGGGTGAGGTTATATATGATTCACCTTCTGGATACGCTTCTGATATGAAAATTATACTTAAAGAACAAATAGAGACAGGATTTACTGATGAACAAATATATAATTTTTGGGTGGCTCGATATGGAGAAAAAATAGTTACAGATACAATTTCTAGAAATTTTGAATTTATTTTGACTCCAATTCTTATTATTTCAATTTTTGTAATAGGTTTTTTAAGGAAAATTTATGTTAAAAAATAAGTGGTCAATTAGTACAATATTTGTTTTGCTATTATCTATTTTTTTGTATATAAATTTAACTAATAACACTTCTGATAGAAATGAAACTAATACAAATCTTGAGAATGTAACAAATGAAGACATGGAAATTGTCATTTCTCAAAATCCTGACATATTTCCAATGAGAATCGCATTAGCAAATAGATACTTTGAAGAATACAATTATTCTTCTGCTTTAAGGCACTTTATGTATATTGCTCAAAATTCAAATGAACCTACTTATATTAGCTTCTCATTAGCACAAATAGGATGGATGGTATTTGAATCGGGAGACAAAAATACAGCGCTAAATTATATTGAAGAATCAATAAATATTTTACCTACATCTTCAATTGCTCAAACATATAAAGGAATTATTTTCATAAAAGATGAAACTACTCGTAGAGAAGGTAAACAAATCTTAAATGATTTGTTATTAAATTCTGAAATTGAGTTAGAAGATAAAAAAGTAATAGAAGAAATTCTTAAAACATATGAAAATTAAAAAAATTATTTTTATTCTAATTTTTGTCAGTTGTACAAGTACAGAATTCACTAACCAAATCACTATAAATCCAGAATTAACTCAAAATATTATTGATCTAGAAAGTGATTCAAATATTGAAATAGATTTAAGCCAAACAATAATAATTAATTACTGGGCTTCTTGGTGTTTAGAATGTATCCAAGAACACCAATTGTTGATTGAAATTTCAGAGTTAAATTTCCTAAAAAATAACATTTACGCAATCTCTTTTCAAGATACAAAATCTAAAGCAATTGAATTTCTTGAAGTTTACGGAAAAGGAAACATCAAATACGGTATAGATGAAAATAGTGCTTTGGCAATAAATTCAGGAGTATTTGGAGTACCTGAAACACATATACTAAAAGATGGAAAAATAATAAAAAAATTTATCGGACCTTTAACATTCAACGATGTTGAAGAAATACTAATAATTTTTTCAAAATAAATCCTAAATCACTAAAATTTAATTAAGTGAAATGGATAATCGCGATTTATCGAGGAAAGTCCGGACTCCAAAGAGCAAAGAGCTGGGTAACTCCCAGGCAAGAGATTGACGGAAAGTGCAACAGAAAATAAACCGCTTACTAAGTAAGCAAGGGTGAAAAGGTAGTGTAAGAGACTACCAGTAACTTAAGTGATTAAGTTAGCTTGTAAACCCCTCTTGGAGCAATACCAAAAAGCAATTAGTTTGCTCGACTAAAAATTGCGGGTAGGTAGCTAGACATATTTGGTAACAAATATGCAAGATGGATGATTATCTTGTGTTTAACACAAACAGAATCCGGCTTATATTTTCACTAAACAAGGGTGCCTCCTAGCGAGGCACCCACCTAAAATTAATCAAAAGGTAATATTAAATAATGACAAAATTTTCATATTTCTTGGGTTCAGAACAGTGGCAACCAGAAGATTTAATTAAACATGCAGAATTAGCAAAAGATGCTGGCTTTGATATGTTAACCATATCTGAACATTTTCATCCGTGGGTAGATGATTTTTCAGCATCAAATTTTACTTGGTCTACTTTGGGAGCTCTAGCAAATAAACTCCCTCAGCTTGATCTTGGAACAGGAGTAACTACCCCACTATGGAGAATTCACCCTGGTGTAATTGCACAAGCAGCAGCAACAATAGATAGACTTACACAAAAAACTTTCCATCTTGGTGTAGGAACTGGTGAAAATATTAATGAAGGTCCACTTGGATTCAACTTTCCAAACTACGAAGAAAGAAAAGATAGATTAATTGAGGCTTTAAAAATTATAAAATCTCTTTTCAGCGGTGAAAAATTAACTTTTGAAGGAAAGTACTATCAAACAAATAAAGCAAAACTATACTCTCCTCCTTTAAAAAAAATTCCTATATGGCTAGCTGCAGGTGGTCCTAAATCTGCACAAGTTGCTGCTGAGTATGCAGATGGTTTAATGATAAGCGTTAAAGATCCTAAAACTGCTTATGAAAATGTCATTGAACCAGCAAGTTTAAAAACTAAAGAGCTAAAAAAAGATGAAATGTCAGTTCATACATATAGATGGACCATGTTTGCTGAAAGTGATGAGGAAGCATGGACTGCTCTTAGATCCTGGAGAGGCTTAAGAGCACCAAATAGATTAAATGAACTTGATCCAGAAGCATTAAGAATTGAAGCGGATAGTTTTCCTAGAGAAGAAATAATGTCAAAGTTCTCCAGAGCGTCATCAATTGCTGAACTTGAAAGTATTTATAAGCCACTAGTAGAAGAATTTAACTCTGAGATTATAACTATACAAATATCGTCAATAAATCAGGAAGAAACTATAAAGCTACTAGGTAAAGAACTTCTTCCTAAATTACGTAATTAAATTGTTAACCTATTTTATTATTGGATCTATTGGAGGCTTCCTTTCAGGTTTACTTGGCATTGGAGGAGGAGTTGTATTTGTTCCATTATTGACTTACTTTACGAAAATTGATTTCAAAACAAATACTGGTATTTCATCTTTAGCAGTTGTTTTTGTTGCTACTGCTAGCAGTTTGACTTATATATTTAAAGGTTTTGAACCTTCATATAATATTATATTAATTATATTTGGTGGAATTGTTGGGGGCTACTTTGGAGGAAAATGGACTAATCAAATTAACACCATAACTCTTAAAAGAGTATTTTCATTATTATTGTTATTCGTTTCATATAAAATGATTTTTGGTTCATCATTAGAAAGTTCAGGATATGATAGCTTTTTGTTCTTTTTTCTTATAGGAATTGTTTCTGGAGTGCCCTCTGGTCTGTTAGGTATAGGTGGCGGTATTATTAGAATTCCATTATTAATTTTCTTTGGAAGTTATACAAATATAGTTGCACAAGGAATATCACTGATTACTACAATTCCGACTGCTTTAACAGCTGCAATTACAAAAATGAAAAATAATAAAAACTTATTGAAAATTGGCCTTTCCGTTGGAATATTTGGTGTGATTGGATCAATTTTTGGTAGTAATGTGGCATTTGCTATCAATTCAAATTATTTAAATATTGGCTTCGGAGCTTTTTTATTTTTAGTTTCTCTAAATATGTTATTTTCAAATAAAAAGTCCTGACTTAAGAAAATATTTAAAATTTGTTAAATTTTTAATTTTAAATAAAAAATAGACTATTCCAATAAACGAGAGAATAATTTCTACATTTTTTGAAAGTAAAAAATTTGAGTTACTATCGGAGAAAAGTGGATATAAAAAGATTGATTGATTTAACCACGTAAAACTTAAAAACAAATAAAAAAATATACCTATACACGCTAGTAGTGAATTTTTACGAAAAATAGTATTCCTATTCGTTGAAATCATAATTAAAAAAAATAATGTTATAGAAAAAAATAAACTATGACCAATAAATTGATAATTATCTGTAATGTTTAAAATATATAAAATTAAATCTAAGATTCTTGGAAATGAAGTACCCAATAATAAATACCTCATATCCGCTTTGTAATCTTTAAAAATATATCTGAATAAAAAAATAGAAATAAAGGAGGTCCAATACAAAATCATATGTCAAGAGCTTTATTTGCTAGTTCATCAGCTCTTTTATTATTTTCCCTCCTTATGTGGGTCAATTTAACAGAACGAATTTGTGAAGTAAGTTGCTGAGCTTCATTAAATAAATTTATTAAATTTTTAGATTTTACTTTATAATTTTTATTCATTTGCTCAACAACTAATTTTGAATCTAAAAATATTTCAACAACATCAATACTATTCAAAATACAATATTTTAACCCTTCGATTAAAGCTTGGTATTCTGCAACATTATTACTTGCAATGCCTATTTTTCTGTATAAATAATCAACTTCAATATTATTTTTTTGAACAGATACACCTAGAGAAGCTTCGCCAGGATTAGATCTCGATGCTCCATCGCAATATATTTTATACATTAAACAATAACACCACTGCAATAAGGGCATTGCTTATATCTTGATTCCTCAATCTGCTCAAGTTCACTATTAGTTAAATCTACACCACAACAACCGCACTGATTATCTAGTTTATAAGCAGCCACTACTTCTACTCCATTAGACTTTAAATTTTTATATAGTTCTTGTAATTCTTTGCTTAGATTTTTAAAAAAAATATTTTTTTTATTATCTAATTCAGAAATTTTATTATCTAATTTTATCCATTCATCCTGCAATATTTTAGAATTTTTTAATAAGTCATTCTTTAAAGTAGTTATTTTTTCTAATAAAAGTTCATAATCTTCTAAATTATCTTTATTTTCATATTGAAGCTTATCAATTTTAGATAAAACTTCTTCAAAATTATTTTCACTTACTTTAAGTTGTTTCTGATAATTTTCTAATTCGATCGGTAGTAAGTCTTTTTTTGATAATTTTAAAATTATATCATTGTTTTTTATTTCTATTTCTTGTAGTTTTGTATCAAATTCTTTTTTGGAAATAAAATAATTTTCAAGATTTTCACTCATGATATTTTTCTCTTCTAGTAGTGTTTTATATTCTATTTCTAATTTTTTTAAATTTACTACAACTGTACCTTCTTTTTTTTGCTGATTATATGAATATATTGCACTATCAATTTCTTGTAAATCAACTAAATCACTTAATAGAATTGGTTTATCCATAAAAACTTTCATAAAAATACTCAACTTTAGTTTCTAGTTTTGCAGATAGTTTTTGTATAAACTTTTTAATACCTGGTATTTCAGTAGAAATATGATTAACCTGAACTATTCCAAAATTGTAATAATCAGCATACAACATATGGTGATGGGAAATATCTCCAGTAAGAAAAACATCTATATTTTTAGGTAATTCTTTCAGGAATTGAGTACCAGAACCTGGAACAAAACCAACAGTTTTAATATTTTCAATTTTTTCAAAATACTTGTTATATCTAATAATTGATGTATTTAATTTTTCTTCTACTAAATTTAAAAATTCACTTCTAGAAATTAAATCTATTTCGCCATATCTCCCAACGTTATTATTTTCATTACTATTACCAAATGATTTAATATTTTGTAAATTAAACAACTCTGCAAGTACATCTGAATTTCCTCCTATACATACATCTAGAGCTGTGTGTACTGAGATCAAATTTATACCAAGTTTTAAAAAATCAAGTGGTAAACCATACGAATTTTCATAATTTAAATCTGCATAATCATTGAAGACAGCTGGATGATAAGTTACAACAGTATTAATATTTTTTTCTTTACAAATTTTTAGTAATTTTTTATCAATATCATGTGCAAAAATTATATTATTTACTTCAGATTCAGACTTACCAATTAATAATCCAACTTTATCATCAGAAAAAGCACCAGAAAATGGGGATATCTCATTAATTGCTTTTATTAACTCAAATACTTGCATTTATTTAATAGTAGTTTAAAAAGTTATAAAGATTTAGCGCTTTTTTTGTTATGATAATTTGCCCATAAAACCAACAATGTTGGAAGAATAAGAATAGATGCAACCAATGCAAAACCTAATGCTACTACAACAACAATACCCATTTGTTGAAATGGTTTTAATGATGAAGTCATTAATATACCAAAACCTGCCATAGTAGTAAATGCAGAACCAAACAATGATCCACCAGTTGTTTTCAAAGTTGTTTTTGCAGCTTCTATGGGACTATCAGATGAAGCAAGAACTTCTCTAAATCTATTAGTCACATGAATAACAAAAGGTACCCCAATACCAATAGCAAGTCCGGAGAGAGTTGAGGTAACTGGGTTTAGAGGTATTTCAAGTAAATACATTCCTAAATATGTACCCATAACAATTGCAACAACAGGAAGTATTGTTATTACACCTAAAAATGGTTTCCTGATGTCTATTAAATAATATAAAATAAGAAATATCATAGACGCTAAAATTGCAAAGATTAATGATTGAAATTGAGAGGCTGAAATTAAATCACTTACACTTTGTGTAACAATAGAATCATTAGTTGCTGCTACATCAATTCCAATTGATGTCAAAGGTATAAATGCTTCATAAATATCATCTCTTAGTTGAGCTGCACCAAGTGATCCTGCGGAAGTAGTGATTCTTATTTGTTGTGCAGTGTTTATATTCTGATTGTCAAAATATACATAGGCTCTAAATGAATCATTTAAAGTTTCATCCAAAAAATCATACAATCCTTGTACATCACCTGATTCTTTAACTTTTAAAAGTTCAATACCTGACGATCCAGATGTCAAGTCAACACCAAAACTAGTTAGCTTACCAATTAGTTCCATGTCTGGCATAGTATTTGGAGTACCTCCTAAAGAATTACCACTAGGATTTAAAAGTTGAGCTAAAGAACTTATAGATGATTCAGCAGCAACATTTCCTGCATAAACTACAACATTTTCCGTATTATTTAAGTTATTAATAGATTCAATTATTGCATTATGAATTTCTGGTGTTGCTAAATTATCACCTTCAATCAAAACACTTGTTGTTTCACCAAAGCCACCACCAAATTCATCAGTTAACAAATCTAAAGTTTGTACTACAGGATCATCTGCTGGCAAGAAGTCAGTAAATTCAAATAATGTTTCTAGATTACTAAAACTAAAATAGCCAAAACCAGATATAACTAGTAGTAATCCAAGTGCTAGAACTTTAATTTTTTTTGGAATAACACTCATAGAAGCTGAGACTTTATTTAATAAACTTTCGCCTGATGAGGAAAATGCCTCAATACTAATACTTTTATTTTTTTCAGCTCTTTTATCTAAAAGGGTTCTAACGGCAGGTAAAAAAGTCATTACTAGAAAAAAAGCAAAAAATATTCCTGTCGAAACCAAAACTCCAAAGTCTTTTAATTCCGGTAAAGGTGAAACTACATTAGTTAAAAAACCAACAATTGTAGCAAGTGTTGCTAATGTAAGGGCAATTCCAACAGACTTCAAAGTTATTGAGGCAGAAGATATTATTGAATTTCCAGATCCAATTTCCTCTCTATATCTTGATGTAAAGTGAATTGCATAATCAACTCCTAAACCTATTAATATAATTGGTGCGATTTGAGATACTTGATTTGGTGCACCTATTATATTGAGGTATCCTGGCCCTAAAATAGTTGCAGCACCTTGCATCCAGCCAATTGATAATAAAATTGCACCTAAGCTAAGTAGTAAATCACTTAAAGTTCTACGTGTAGATTTGAAGAAACCAAAATCTTTTCTTGGTTTTATAAAGAAAATATACGATAGGACTAAAAGTATAATAAGAAATGCTTGTCCAAAAAGTTTACCAATTTCTTGTAAGAAATCATCTCCTTCATTTCCCAATAATAATCCGAATGAAAAACCAGAAACTTCAATTGAACCATAACTGATTTCATTAAGTGATTTTGATAAAGCAACTTCCATTCTTGGTTGCTCAATAAAAGCATTCTCATTGCCACCAAATTGTTCAGAAATAAGAGCAGAATCTATAGTAATAATTGCTAACCCAGCAGTTGCAGTAATATTTTCTTCATCGTAAGTTGAAGAAAGTAATGCAGCTGCGAAAGCTTTAAATTCAGCTGGCATTTGTGAATTAGCTTGTTTATATAATTCCTTAAATTCTTTATCAGTCATAGAACTCACATTAAGTGTTGGATTAAAAGCTTTTGCAAAATCGATAGGTGCAAAAAATCCTTGTACAGCACCACCTTGTTGCTTTATTAAATATGGATAAATTTCACTGTTAATAACAACTTTATTTATTTCTTGCCAAGTTAAATATCCATCAACAGTTAGTACATCTTCCCCGCTAACTATTATTTGAAAAACTGATTGAGAACCAGATGTTTGAAAATACTCACCAAGTTTTGATTGAGCTTGAATCTCTGGTGTGTCAAGCTCCCCACCAAAACTTGTACTTAATTCTTCGGCTTGACCTGCCATGTAACCAAAAAAACCAGTTAATAGAAAAACAATAATAATTGTAATAACCGGTTTCTTTGTAGCTGCGGATGCAAAAAAGTTAGTTAATTGTTTCACAAATTTATAGATTAGAACTCTTAAAATTTAAGTCCAAGTTATTGAATCTTTTTTTTTGTATCTGTAGACCAAATGTAAAATAAAATTATGTTTTTTGCAGTTATGACTGGATTATTAATTAATTTAGCAAGCACTAGTGGTTTAATCGTAGAAAATAGTAGTGAAAATTTATATAGAAATAAGATTGAAAATTATGACGTAATTACTATTTCACAATCAGGAAGCCTCTTTTATAGCGTCACAAATGAAATTATACAAAGTGCTAAAAATTTAAATACAAATTTAACTTTTATAGGAAGAGCAAACATAGGTCTTGAGAAAACAACTAATTCTTCAGGTGAAGTAAAAGTAAATTCACTAAATAATTATTTATATAACGTTTCTATCAAAACAATTGAACCATCTGTAACTAGCTTTTTCTATAACAGAAATGAAAGCTCAGTTATTAACAGTGGTGGGCTTTTAGTTTCTGAATTAACTGCTGAAAGATATTCCTTAGAAGTTGGGGATAAAGTATTTTTAGTTGGATTAGAAAATACAATAATTGAATTAGAAGTAGGTGGGATAGCTAAAGATAGTGATATGGGTTGGTTTGAAATGGTAGTTAATAAGGACATTGGATATCAGCTTGGAATTTTTAGAAATATACAGGCAATTATTTGGGATACAAATATAAATGAAAACTTTTTAATTGAACTACATAAAAATATTAAGTATTCAAAAGTTAAATTTTCCTTTAGAGAAAGTGAACCAAACCAGAATTGGGTTCTACCTAATGCATTGGTAAAAGAATACTTTGGAGATTTTCAAATTAAGGAGAGAGATGGTGTTTGGATTACAACAGAACCGTCTTGGAGAAATAAAAATATTCAACAAAAAAGAATGCCTTTGTTGGGGTTGACAGTGTGTCATTGGCTTATGTGGGAGCCTTTAGAAGGTGCATTAAATCAAATAATTGATGAAGGTCTTAGTGATTATATCTCAAAAGAAGAATTTCAAACCTCAGGCGGCTGTTATGCACCAAGAAGAATTAATAGGTTCGATGCTGGTGGTAGTATATCAAGGCACGCTTGGGGTATTGCAATAGACATCAACACAAAATCTGGTTATCCTCAAAGAATTGTAGAAATTTTTAACTCATGGGGTTTTGCATGGGGTGGAACTTGGACATCACCTGATGAGATGCATTTTGAATTAAGAGACTTATCACCCAGTATTTCTAAGTCCAGCAGCTAATCCATTAATGGATAATAAAAGAGCTTTATTTTGAGTCTGATCTAAATTATTTTCTTTAAGTTTCTTCATTAGGGTAATTTGAATTAGTGACAATGGATCTAAATAATTATTACGTACTTTTAAAGTGTTCATCAATATAGGATTGTCATTCAAAAGCACCGTAGTATTTTTAATTATTTTTATTGACTTTTCAATTAGTTTTAATTCTTTTAATATCATGTTATAAATTTCTAATCCTTCAGGAAATAATTCTTGCACATAGAGTTTCGCAATTTTAAGATCTGATTTAACTAGTGACATTTCAATATTGCTAATCAAGTTTTTCAAAAAATCTGAATGAGAGTAAATATACCTAGCTTGCTTAATACCCTGACGTTCAATTAGGAATGCGAGTGCTGTTCCTGCACCATACCAACCTGTTATAGTATGTCTAGTTTGTGCCCATCCAAAAACCCAAGGAATTGCTCGATAATTTTTCAAGGAGCCATCCATTTGGTATCTTTTACTTGGCCTCGAACCTATATTTAGAGTTGATAAAAGTTTTACAGGAGTAACTGTCTCAAAGTATTCTTTGAAGTTATTATCAAGAAATAGTTCATTATATTTGTTAAATGAAATTTCAGCTAGTTGTTCAATTGAATCTTCAAAAACAGTATCGGATTTATATTTACTATTGGATTTATTTATAAATGCAACTAATCCAAGTTTCAAATTTTCATACCCAAGATATGATGAAGAATATTTATCTGATATAACTTCACCCTGTTCTGTATATCTTATTTTATTAATTACTGTTCCAGGAGGTTGAGACATAATAGATTGATAAGTTGGCCCGCCACCTCTACTAATTGTTCCACCCCTACCATGAAAAAAATTAACATTTATTTTAAACTTTTTTCCTGTTTCAATAAGTAATTTTTGTACTTTATATACATTCCATTGTGAAGATATAATGCCACCATCTTTATTAGAATCCGAATAACCTAACATGACTTCAATAGATTTATTCTTGTAGTTGTTAATAAAAGTAAAATATTTTTTATTTTTTAATAGTTTTTCAATAATTTGATTAGCACTCTTAAGGTCTTCAATTTCTTCAATTAATGGTGTGAGGGTAGGTATATCTTTTATTTCAATATTTTCAGAACAAATTTTAAATAAATCTAATACGTCCTCTTCTGATTTTGTCATGGAAATAATAATGGAATTTATAACATTTTTTCCATATATATTTTTTAAGTTTGGAATTAACTTTAATAGTTTTATAAAATCTGTGTATTCTTTTCCTTTCTTAGAGTTAATAACCTTTGCATTTTGTCTAATGTCTAAACTCACACCATGAAATTCAAACTTATGTACTAAATGCAAAAAAGTTCTTAAATTATTGTTTTGAATCTTAGATCCAAAAATTTGTAAAACACTTTCATTGAACAAATTAAGATCTGAATAAAATTCTTCGAACGAGCTATACCCTTTTTTAGATTTTTGAAAACAATCTAATCTATGGTAAATGAGTGATAGGTAAATTCTAAATGGTTCATCATAATTTACTCTTAAATAATGTTTGTATTCATCTTTTAATAATTTTGAGTATTCAAATATTTTGGACTCCAACTTTTTTGGACATTTTACAAAATCTGTTGAAACACTAAACTCTTCTGATAACTCGACAAGCTTGTCTTTATAAAAACTTATTATTTGATTCGAATAAATTTGTAATGCTTCGATGGTTACTTCAGTAGTTACATATGGATTACCATCTCTATCAGCTCCAACCCAAGATCCAAATTGAAAATCAACTAAGTTGTTAAATTTATTTAAATCAATATCATTTAATATTTTTTCACTGACTTCCTTATAGAGCAAATCTAAATAATAAAGTAATGATTTTACTTCATCAATTGGATTTGGTTTATTAGATCTAATCTCTCTTGTATACCAAAGTTGAGTAATTAATGAATTAATCTCTGACATATTTGCTGAATTATTTGCTTCAATTATTTCACCGATCTTAAAAATTTTTTTTAAAGTGGATTGCCGTGAGCTTTCAGTTGGGTGAGCTGTGAAAACTGGAGAAAACACTAATTTTTCTTTAGGGGGATTTAAAACTTTTAAATTAGCTGATTCTAAAAATTTAAGTCTAAAAACTTGTTCTGAAATGTTTGATAAATAGAAAAAAATTGTAAACGCTTTAGTAATTATAAATATTTCATCCGAGTTTAGCTTTGATAAAATCTTGAAATTTTCTGTTAAATATTTGTCGCTTTTAGTAGTTCTATATTTTTTTGAATTACTTCTAATTTTTTCAACCACTTTAAAGTATTTAATACCAGCCTGATCTTTTATTACTTTTCCTAACTCAATACCTAGTAAATTTATGGTCTCAGGCAAAGTTGAAAAATTTATATTTTGATTAGATTTTTTCAATATTTTTACTGTTAAAACTACCAGTGGTATCAAAAATTAAAGTCTTAATTTTATCAAATTCAATATTATTGAATTTAGTATGAGGTGTGTGTATTAAAATTAGATCATAATTTTGTAAATTATTAAATTCATCCTCTTTTTTAATATTATTACCTTTTACATTTAGCGAATTAACAAACGGGTCGTAGTAAGAAACACTAACTTCTTTAGTCAAAAGCTCTTCAATTATGTCAAGAGCAGGAGACTCTCTTGTGTCGCCAATATCTTTTTTATAGGCAACACCTAATAAAAGAATTTTTGAACTCTTCATTAAAATTGCATTTTTGTTCATTATTTCTGTAATTCTTGATACAA
>VMBT01000088.1_pt1 | contig 56958 bp, 52 predicted proteins | sample 4404301 | NCBI WGS metagenome assembly VMBT01 (sample SAMN12238535, study PRJNA552566) | marine metagenome | isolation source: Coastal seawater | place: USA: coastal Georgia, Sapelo Island | collected 2008-08/2009-08 | reverse complement strand
GTCAGGAATGACGTCTGCAAGTTGATTGCCATGAGGATAAGGAACCAGAAAGTTACATCCTTGGACGCCACGTGGTCACCAAAATCCAGACCTGCCACAAGAGGAGCAAAAACAGGCAACACGATTAATGTAATCTCAATCCAATCAAGGAAGAAGCCCAGCATAAATGTGATGCCCATTAGCAAGAACAGAAGCTGCCATGAATTCAAGCCAGCTGACGTAATGAGATGCTCAACGATGTCATCGCCACCAAGTGAACGATACACATAAGCAAAGCAGGTGGCCGCTACGATAATGAAGAAGATCATCGCAATTGTGCGAGCAGATGTATGACAAACACCTTGCAGCAATTCGAAGGTTAGCCTGCGATTAAATATGGCGAGTATAAGAGTACCAAAAGCGCCAACAGCACCAGCTTCAGACGGCGTAGCAATTCCAAATAAAATTGAACCTTTAATCATGAAAATAAGAGCCACTGGCGGCAAAAAGCTCTTAAAAATCATCCGTGGATATTGGCTCAGAGGAACATGAAGAAGTTCAGGGGGTAATGGAGGAGCCTGCTTCGGATTAAAAGTAGCAAAGAGGGTCACAAAAAGCAGATAAAAGCCAGCAAGCATCAATCCTGGTAAAATCGCTGCCATGAACATGTTGCCGACAGAAACTGCCATCAAATCCGCCATAATAATAAGCATGATCGATGGAGGTATAAGGATACCTAGGGTTCCAGAGGCTGCGATACAGCCCGTTGCTAGCGAGTGGCTGTATCCCTGACGTATCATAGTGGGGAGCGCCAATGCGGTCATCATCGTCACAGACGCGCCGATAATTCCAGTCATGGCTGCAAGCACTGTACCCATAACAACAACGGCGAGCGCTAAGCTACCAGGCACCTTCTTCAATAGCACCTGAACGCAGTAGAGAAGATCGTTGGCGACGCCAGATCGCTCCATCATAACGCCCATGAAGACGAATGCAGGAATAGACACAAGAACTAAGTTTTCAGCCCCGTTAAACCAGATTCGAGGCATAAAATTGAAAAACTCAATCAGCGAAAACATACCGAGCAAGTAACCCAGAATTCCATAGACGAATGATAATCCGCCTAAGATAAATGCAACTGGGAAGCCCGTGAATAATAAGGCCGCCAATGAAAAGAACATGAAAATCGGAAGGTAGTCTTGCACGAAATACAAGAGGTCCTTCTGGCCTCCTGGCGACATATTCAAAATGTAGGCGTACGCGATACCAACGATCGCTAACACTACTAGTAAAAATGTTAGGCCAGGATTGCGGCGAATGCCCGATGCTATAGCTTCCATCGACAATAACCTTTTATACAAAATTTGAATGTAACTAACCGTGTATTTGCAAACGGGACGCCAAGATTGATTATCTTTGGCGCCCCTGAATGCAAATGTGGCACTCCTCTATAAGGAGCGCCACAAGGCAACCTTACTTGAGATAGGTTGCGTTCATAGCCTGAGCCGCACCCCACTTGGCGTAGGATTTACGGAAGGCAAGATAGCTATCAGCAGTTTCCTTGAATTTGGCATCCTTAGCAGAGTCCTCATTCAAGACATCAAGCCAAGCCTGCTCGAATACTGCGAGCTGGTCATCTCTCCAACGCATGGTCTTAACACCATACTTGGTGCCCATTTCTACCATTGCGCCTGGGTTGACAGCTTCGGTCTCTGCATAGGTGTTGTGGATGCTTTCACCACAAGCAACCTCGAGAATACGACGCTGAGCATCAGTTAGACCATTCCACTTATCCATGTTGATAAGAATTTGGCTAACTGAGGTTTGCTGGTGCCAACCTGGGAAGTAGTTGTACTTAGCGATCTGATAGAAGCCGTACTTGATGTCCATTGCTGGCATCGAGAATTCGGTTGCATCGATAACGCCCTTTTCAAGAGCTGGGAAGATGTCGCCACCAGCAAGGAGCTGGGTTGACACTCCGATCTTCTGCATGACGCGAGCGCCAAGACCGAAGAAACGCATTTTCATGCCACGAAGCTCGTCAAGCTCCTTAATTTCCTTGCGGAACCAGCCAGAAGTTTCTGGGCCGATAGCAAAGCAATCCATCTGCTTGATGCCGTTATCAGCATAGAACTTTTGCTGGATTTCGTTACCACCGCCGTAAACTTTCCATGCAAAATATTCGCCATAGCTTGGGCCAAATGGAACAGACGTGAAGAATGCAAGGAACGGAGCCTTACCAACGTCATAACCCGCTGTTGTCCAGGCTGCTTCAACAGAACCCTTAGACGTAGCGTCAAAGCCTTCGTTTGCTGGGATCAGCGCACCTGGCTCAAAGAATTTGAGTTGCATTTCGCCGCCCGTCATATCGTTGACGGTCTTTGAAAAACGTACACCTGAAGTTCCAAGATGAGGTACTGAAGAACCCCACGCACTGTGGAGCTTCCAACGGACTCGGTCAGCCTGTGCAGACGTCGCGGCTAGCGCGATGGCCGCTGCGGCCGAAACCAGACCGATTTTGGTCGAAAGTTTCATTTAATTCCTCCCTGAGGATTTTTGGTTTAAGGTTAGCAACATACCCGCCTAATATACCATCAGGCAAGAGCTTCTTGACGCACCCCTTGAAAGACCACTTGGCCACTATAAGAAAAGTTGAATTTTCTCTTGTCTAAGAAGCCATTAAAAGAAATTTTTTCTTATCGTGGCGCCATTCTAATTGCCCCATCAAGCCTTATAACTTCACCATTTAAATAATCATTGCGAATTATTTCCATGGCCAGCGATCCATATTCTGAAGGATGGCCAGTACGCTTTGGAAATGGCACTTGATCACCCAAAAGGTCTAGGGTCGCCTCCGGCAATCCCATCAAAAGTGGAGTTAACATAATGCCAGGAGCAATGGTGCAAACGCGGATACCATGACTTGATAGATCGCGGGCAGATTGAACCGTTAAACCAATCACACCGCCTTTTGAGGCAGTATAAGCAGCCTGCCCCACCTGCCCCTCGTAACCCGCGACACTTGCAGTATTTACAACCACACCCTTAAGACCATCCTCAGTCTTCGCCTCTAGGGAAGCCATATCCGCAGCAGCAAGGCGCAAAACATTAAATGTACCGATTAGGTTAACCTCAATAATTTGCCGAAAATGGTCTAGGTCCATTGGAGCACCCTGCCGGTCAACGATACGCACAGATCCACCAATGCCAGCACAATTCACACAAATTCTGGCGACACCATGTGCTTCTCGCGCTTTGGAGAGGGCGGCAGTGACCGAAGCCGGATCGGTGACATCAGCAGGTGCTGCAAGAGCACCTATCTCTTGGGCCGTCGCCGCGACTAGATCTGCATTTCGGTCAATTAGTGCAACCCTAGCACCTGCAGCCACGAGAGCCTCTGCAGTCGCTCGACCCAAACCGGAGGCACCACCGGTCACAATGGCTGCTTCACCCTTTACATCCACTTTTAATTCTCCCCTTAAAAATATCTGGCGTTTGCCTGCTAAAACGTCGTAACAAATCGATGCAAGCAAGAACAAGAACAATCCGCTTCACCATTGCCTGCATGCATCCCATGGATTAGTCACGGTGCAGTCTATGCCTAAAAGCGAAAACGAGAAGTCCGCAATCCATGTCCCTCGATGGGGCATTCTTGGTGGCGCGGCTATTATTTTGGCTACAGCAATAGCGGCACCTTTCTATAAGCAAACGGCCGAAACACTGCTTTGGGTGGGGGAAACACTTAAAACTTTGTGTGGTTGGTAACCTTTTTTGTCTCGGACTGGAACAAGATCAATGTCAGAACAAGAATCACGAGAGTTACGTGCATCCCACTCAACTTCATCCTCTAAAGGTGGGGTACCGATTGGCTTCATGATTTTTTGTGGAGCCGTGATAGCGCTTATTTCTATGGGTGTCAGAAACATGACACCGCTTTGGCAGGCACCAATGCTTCAGGACCTCGGTTGGTCCAGCAGCAATTTTACAATCGCCATTGCAACCCAAAATCTGATGTGGGGAGCTTTATCCCCAGTGTTTGGCGGCTTGGCTGATCGTTATGGGGCCCCGAGAGTTCTAGTTTTTGGCGCCCTTCTCCAGATTGCCGGACTATGGGTCATGTCCATGGCAAACGAACCCACTGTTTTCTTCCTATCAGCAGGCCTGATGATAGGAACAGCACAAGCCGCAGCTGGAATGGGTATTGTGCTAGGGGCAATCGGTAGGCTTGTCGATGAGAGCAAACGGACCATTGCATTTGGTTTAATAACTTCCGCTTCTTCAGCAGGCATGATCATTTTAACACCTATTGGGCGGACACTACTTGAAACACAAGGATGGTCAGCGGCGTTCCTAGCAGTTGCCGTATTAACTCTACCCATGCTGCTTCTAGCACCCTTCATTGGACGTAAGCGCAATGATGGCGAACCCACCACTGCTGCTGTTGCCCACCAAACGGTTGGATCGGCACTGACTGAAGCTCTGAGACATAAAGGCTATCTTTTGCTCACAATTGGTTTCTTCGTATGTGGATTTCACGTCACTTTTGTTGGAGCTCACTTCTCCAATTATCTCGAATCAGAAGGCCTTGGCTGGCAGCTTGGGGCAACTGCCCTCATGATCATTGGCGTATTTAATGTTGTTTCCTGCCTCGGAGTAGGCGTAATCGTAAGCTTCTTAAGTAAAAAAGGCGTGCTTTCTGTTATCTATTTTGGCCGCGCGGCTCTAGTTGGCGCATTTCTTCTGTTCCCAGTAACTGAATGGTCTGTCTATATTTTTTCAGCTGTACTAGGAATTCTTTGGCTATCAACCGTTCCTCCGACACAGGGCCTGGTTGCTCAGCTATTCGGCACACAATACATGACCATGCTCTTTGGCGTTGTCTTCTTCAGTCACCAAATAGGAAGTTTCCTTGGGGCATGGTTGGGAGCGTTAGCATTCGACCACCTTGGAAGCTACGATGTGATTTGGTTTGCATCGATTGGACTTGGAATTTTGTCAGGGGTCTGTCATCTATTCATAGATGAAAGGCCAGTGGGTAGGTTGCGGACTAACACTCCTGCAACCACCCCCGCCGAATAGAGGAAAAAATTATGGTCGAAGCTGTAGACGCCGGCTGGAAAGACCAGCTGTATGATTCCATTAAAGCTTTAAAGATTTCACAAGTGGTCTATGTGCCAGACGCTGGGCACGCAAAGCTTATTGACCGTTGCTTAGCGGACCCGGAAATAGATTGTTTTCCATTGGTGAACGAATTTGAGTCTGTTGGGGTGTGCGTTGGCGCATGGCTAGGTGGCCGGCGCTCCTGCGTATTGATGCAATCAAGCGGAATTGGCAATGCAATTAATGCGCTTGGCTTAGTCCATTCCACTGGCGCTCCGTTTTTTGCTATCGCAACCATGCGAGGTGAATGGGGCGAGTTTAACGGATGGCAAACACCTATGGGTCAGTCGATTCCTCGAATGCTTGAAGCTGCCAATATCGTAGTGAACAGGGCAGAAACTCCTGCTGACGTCATCCCAGTCACTGAGGCAAGTGGCAGATTAGCGTTTAATTCATACCTACCCGTGTTCACGCTTATTTCTCAGCGCGCTACTGGCGCTAAAGTATTTTAGGAGGCGCTAAAGATGACCACGGGATCGCAAAACCGACTTGAGCGCCGCGGTGCTGTTCACCGTCTCCTCGCAGAACGCAGCCCCGATCTTCTGATCGTTGCTGGATTGGGATCTGCAATTTGGGATGCCGAAACAGCCGGCGAAACACCTCTAAATTTCTATCTTCTTGGAGCGATGGGCAGTGCTACACCAACTGCCCTCGGTCTCGCTACCGCTCAACCAAACAAGCGTGTTGTTGCACTAGTTGGTGACGCCGAGCTTGCAATGGGCATGTGGGCTCTAGCAACTATCGGATGGCGCAAACCGGATAATCTGTCAGTTGTCTGCTTAGACAATGGTCGCTTTGGTGAAACAGGGGGACAGATTAGTCATACTGGCGTTAACCTTGATCTAGCGGGGGTTGCAGCCGCATCAGGCTTCCAAACCGTGCGTAGAGTTAATGACGATGCTGGAATTGATGAACTGCGCGACCTGGTAATGAACGGGCCAGGACCAGTGTTTGGCTTAGTAGAGATCACCGCAAATATGCCACCCGTTCAGATGCCTATCAGAAATGGCGTTATTGGCATGGCACGTTTCCGAGAAGCTTTGTTAGGACCTGAAGCGTTAAAAGAGTAACGGCAGTCACTTATTCGGCTATTGTTGAAAACCAATTTGTTGCGCCGCGCCAGCTAATACTGCGGGCTGCACTGGAAATTGCCAAAGTAGTAAAAATTATTTTCCAAGGACCCAATGATGGAAACACCTATGCCCGCAATGCCTATGGCCGGCACAAGAGTTCTTGATATAGCAACGTTTATCGCAGCGCCTATGGCTGCAGCTATTCTGGGTGAGTTCGGAGCTGATGTCATAAAAATTGAACAGCCTGGAGCTGGTGATCCCTGGAGACGTTACGGAACAAAATCTCAACGCGAGGACTCGACCTTAGCTTGGCTTACTGAGGCACGGAACAAGCGCTCTTTAACGCTAAACCTCAAAACATCTGAGGGCGCAGAGATATTTAAGCGCCTTGTAGCAGAAGCAGACGTCGTAACGGAAAACTTTCGCCCAGGCACCTTAGAAAAATGGGGTCTAGGCTATGATGTGCTGTCCAAAATAAATCCAAAAATCATCCTGATGCGCGTTTCTGGTTACGGCCAAACAGGGCCTTATAAAACCCGTCCTGGGTTCGCCAGGATCGCTCATGCCTTTGGAGGGCTTACGCATCTTGCAGGGATGCCTGATGGACCACCTGTTACACCAGGTTCGACCTCACTCGGTGACTACATGACCGGTATGTACGGCGCTATTGGAATTCTGCTTGCGTTAAAAGAACGGGACAAATCAGGCCAGGGTCAAGAAATTGACCTAGCACTTTATGAAAGTGTTTTTCGTGCTCTCGATGAGTTGGCGCCAGCTTACGCAGCCACAGGGTTTGTGCGTGGCCGGGAAGGAATAAGCACAGTCAATGCGTGTCCCCACGGTCACTTTAAATGTGGCGACGACAGATGGGTTGCTATTGCCTGCACCTCCGACAAAATGTTTGAACGTTTAGCTCGAGCCATGGGGAAGGCAGAACTTTCATCATCCGAAACATATGCAACCTCAGCCCAGCGATTAGCTGAAAGGGATACGGTAGAAGACCTCGTCTCAAAGTGGACCGGGTCAATGGCGAGAGACCAGGTGATAGAAATCTGCGTGGAAAATGAAGTTCCAATAGGAGCTGTCAACGCAATAAATGAAATCTTCGATGATCCGCACTTTCAGACACGGGGCAATTTAGAAACGATCAACGACCCGGAAGCTGGACAAGTTACAATTCCTGCCGTCATACCAAGGCTTTCACGCACACCAGGAAAGGTCATGAACTTGGGTCCTGCACTTGGAAATGCAAATAAAAGCGTGCTCGAAGACCTTTTGGGCTTTAGTGCCGAGCAAGTACTAGATTTAAAAGCGAAAGGTGTAGTTTAGATCGGGATCAAAGATCTTTTGCTCTCTCTCGCAAAACAAACTTTTGCACCTTTCCAGTGGAAGTCTTTGGAAGCGGCCCGAAAACCACGCGCTTTGGGACTTTAAAACTAGCCATATTATCACGGCAGAATTGAATAACCTCATCCTCAGAAGGTTCATTTGCTCCATCTTTTATCTCTAAAAAGGCGCATGGAGTTTCCCCCCAGCGTTCATCTGGTCGCGCTACAACAGCTGCCTCTGATACAGCGGGATGGCGGTAAAGTGTCTGCTCCACCTCCACTGAAGAGATATTTTCTCCACCAGAGATAATAATGTCTTTGGAGCGGTCTTTGAGGGCAATATAACCATCATCATGCATAACCCCGAGGTCGCCGGAATGAAACCAGCCCCCTTTAAAGGCTGCATCAGTCGAGCCAGGATTCTTAAGATAGCCTTTCATGACGATGTTACCGCGCATCATCACTTCGGCGATTGTTTCGCCATCGTCGGGAACAACCTCCATTGTTTCAGGATCACGGACACTCAAATCATCTAGTGCTGCATAACGAACCCCCTGCCTCGCCTTCACAGCGGCCTTATCAGCAGGTGCGAGCTCATTCCACTCATCATGCCAAGCGCAAACCACACTCGGACCATAGGTTTCTGTTAGACCGTAAACGTGAAGAACATCAAAGCCTTCTCTTTCCATCGCCTCAAGTGTGGATGGCGGCGGAGGAGCTGCGGCTGTCATGACTTTAACCACATGATCAAAGGTCTTTTTTTCTGAAGGTTTGGCATTGGCTATCAAATTCAGAACAATTGGAGCACCACACATGTGGTCAACTTTGTGCTTGGCTATAGCATCAAAAATTGCGCCAGCACGAACTTGCCGCAAGCAAACGTTTACACCTGCTTGCAAGGCTAACGCCCATGGAAAACACCAGCCATTACAATGGAACATTGGAAGCGTCCAAAGGTAGACAGGTTGCTGAGGCATAGACCAAGTCAGCGCATTGCACATTGAAGCCAAATAAGCGCCGCGATGAGAGTAGACCACACCCTTAGGATCCCCAGTTGTCCCAGAAGTATAATTTAGGGAAATTGCGTCCCACTCGTCCGCTGGAGCGCGGTACGGATAATTTTCATCACCGGACGCTAGAAATGCTTCGAAATTCATCTCCCCGATACAACTTCCAGGCCCTTCAAACTCAGGATCATCGATATCAATAACGAACGGCTGGACTTTAGCTATCTTCAAAGCTTCAGCCATCGTTTCTGAAAACTCACGATCTACAAACACTGCACTTGCTTCACCGTGATCAAGAATGAAACCAATAATTCCTGCATCGAGCCGAGTGTTGATAGTGTTAATAACAGCGCCAGTGAGTGGAACTCCAAAATGTAATTCCATCATTTCAGGCGTATTCGCAGCAAGGACAGCGACAGTGTCGCCTTTCCCAATACCTCTTTTAACCAGTGCATCTGCCAGTTTATGACACCGCGCGCGGGTTTCTCCCCAGGTCCTCTCTAAAGCTCCATGAATAACAGCAGTCTTGTTTGGGAAAGTCCAAGCTGCACGCTCTAAGAATTGCAGGGGCGATAGCGGCTCAAAATTGGCAAGATTACGATCGAGGTGAAAGTCATAAGGGCTAGTAGATTTCGACATGGCTGATGGTTCGCTTTGAAACTATGGACGAGTCGATAGTTTATCAAAACTTAGTCGCAAACGGTCAATAATTAGCAACACCGTTGCCTGCTACTGCATGAACTAATGAAGAAAGTTCAGCAAGCTGAGATCTAAAAATCCATCTAGATCCCAGAGGCTGAACGTATCATTCAACACTTTTTTTGGAGCGAATTTTTAAAAAGTGTCTATCAGCTAAGTACTAGTGCCGGAAAAGATCCTCAATCGAAGGAGCTTTCTTTGCGTCTTCTTCTGATGTGGAGGACGCTTCCATTCTCGCACGATCTTTAGCCTCTAATGATTCCCGGTCTTCACTTGAAAGCTTAGAGCGCGCTTTTTCAACAGCAGTTGAGAGATCCATATACGTGCAGAGCCCTAGGTCGACCGGATGCCGAGCATGGATATTAGCGCTATTCCAATGCGTGCGGTCTCGAACCGCCGCTATCGTCGTTTTGGTTGTTCCGATAAGGCGCACTATCTGAGAGTCCGCGAGCTCAGAATGATTTCGCACAATCCAAGCAATGCCATCAGGTTTATCCTGACGCTTTGCTACAGGAGTGTAGCGTGGTCCTTTTGTACGTTCCGCGGCACGCGGAACATCGAGCTTCGAGAGCATCAATTTTTTAGACGGATCTTCCTCACAAGCCTTAATCAAATCTCGCGAAAGCTCGCCGGAAGCAAGCGGATCACGACCCTTGATGCCTTGACCAATATCACCATCAGCCAGTGCCTGTACTTCTAACGGGTGCAAGCTGCAAAACTCACCAACCTGCTCAAAGGTCAGCGTAGTGTTATCAATTAACCAGACTGCAGTCGCCTGAGGCATTAATGGACCGGGCATCAGGTAGGCACTCCTTCTTGGAGAGGTGAGATTTTTCAAAACAGGTATTTCCATACACCACAGACAAGACGCGATGTAAGGCAAATCACTAAACCGAAGTGATGAGATTCGCTTAGTTATGGCGATTGCTGCAGAAAAATCAAAGGCTTTTACAATTCAATCCCCGTTTTCCACTCGTTTAAACAAAAAAGTGACATTGCACCCAACGTCCCTACAAGTAGAGTGCGGCCTATGAATGACGTCCTTGAAATAGCCTCAATTTCTCCTTCGGGACCCGAAGAGATAACTCCTGCTCGCTCTCTTCCCGCTGACGTGGAAGTGGAAATGGCGCTGCTTGGCACTCTCCTAGTGAACAACAGTGCATTCGATCGAGTTGCAGACATAATTGACGCTGATTCATTCGCAGACGCTGCTCATCAGCGCATATTCTCAGCAATGCAGCGTCTGGTCGAAGCCGGCCGTCAGGCTACCCCAACAACGCTACGCCGCCAATTCGAAAACGATGAAACGCTATCAGACCTTGGTGGGGCCAGATACCTGGCAGAATTGGCCGCAGGCGCTGCAAATATAATTGATGCTGCAGACTACGCCCGCCTTGTGCATGATCTGCACATACGCCGGCAGCTAATTGAAATTGGTACAGATACAGTCAACGAAGCTTATGGGGCAGACCCAGAGTTAGATGGTGAAGTCCTAATAGAAACCACTGAACAGCGCCTTTTCGAGTTGGCGGAAACTGGAAAAGTGGATGCCGGATTTCAGTCTTTCGGCAATACCTTAGCTGCTGCGATTGAAATGGCTGAAAGTGCGTTCGCTCGGGAGGGCAAGTTAACCGGCACTCCCACAGGGTTTCGGCGTCTCAATGAACTTCTTGGTGGCCTTCAAAAGTCAGACCTCTTAATCCTCGCCGGCAGACCGGGCATGGGAAAGAGTTCACTCGCAGTCAACATCGCTTTCAACGCCGCAAAAGCTCAAGTTTTGGATGGCGAAAAACAGCGCGGGCATGTGATAGCGCTTTTCTCCCTGGAGATGTCATCAGAGCAACTTGCCCTTCGCATCCTTGCCGAGGAGACAGGGGTTCCGTCTGATAAAATCAGAAGAGGCGAAATTGATCAGCATGATTTTGATAAGGTCTTTCAGGCGTCAGAAGATTTAGCACGCCTTGGTATTTTCATGGATGACACTCCAGCAATTAGCATTACGTCTTTACGAACCCGGGCCAGACGCCTTCTCCGCACTGAAAAACGACTAGACCTTATCGTTGTAGACTATCTGCAGCTAATGCAGCCGCCTCGAACAGTTCGGACTGACAATCGCGTTCAGGAAATTTCAGAGATTACACGAGGCCTTAAGGCTATTGCCAAAGAATTAAACGTTCCTGTTCTAGCTCTGTCCCAGCTTTCTAGAGCTGTTGAACAGCGGGAAGATAAACGCCCCCAGCTTGCTGATCTTCGAGAGTCTGGTTCGATTGAACAGGACGCTGACGTAGTAATGTTCATCTACCGTGATGACTATTATCTGCAGCGCAAAGAACCGCCTGAAGGTTCTGAAGAACATGTACAATGGCAGTCCGAAATGGAGCGCGTGCATGGAAAGGCCGAAGTTATAATTGCCAAGCAAAGGCATGGACCAACAGATAAGGTTGAACTAGCATTCGACGGCGCTCGGACTAAGTTTAGTGATCTTGAAACCCATGGCGGCGACTACCCTGACTTCTAATCAAGCGTCCGGTGTTCTCACCGTTGATCTTGCCGCCATTCAAGCGAATTGGAAATTACTTGCTAGCCTATCAAATCCTGCAGAGACAGGGGCGGTAGTAAAATCAAATGCCTACGGCCTTGGCATCACTCAAGTGGCACAATCTCTTTGGGAAATTGGCGCTCGGCGTTTCTATGTTGCTCAAATTGATGAAGGGCTGGAACTAAGGCAGATACTGCCCAATGCGGAAATTGTTGTTCTATCCCCCACGTTACCAGAGGGACTCAAAGCGGCTACTGCTGCTGAACTTGTAGTTACACTCAACAATGAGGAGGCGCTGGGCTATTGGAAGGAAACAATCAATCCTCCTAAAGCCAATCTTCACTTCGATACTGGAATTACACGGCTGGGGTTTGATGACACATCGATAGACGGAATGTGGCGCGACTTGAGCTCTGAAGAACAATCAAAAGTCGAGGAATTTTCAAGCCATTTGGCCTGTGCGGATGAACCTTCTCATCACATGAACAAAATTCAACTCGATCGTTTTGAAAAGGCAACTAGCGGAATACCTTCAGCTATGCGCAGAAGCCTTGCCAATTCTAGCGGTATTTTCATGGGGGGATCATTTCTCCAGAACTCTGTCAGGCCAGGCATGGCACTTTATGGCCTCAACCCAACACCAGATAGACTCAACCCAATGCAGCGGGTAGTAACACTAAATGTGCGGATCCTTCAGATCCGAAGATTAACCCGACAGGAAAGTGTCGGGTATGGAGCGACTGCAATAGCTAAAGCGGGCTCTGTGATAGCTACGCTTGGCGCAGGATATGCGGACGGACTAACTCGATCTTTAAGTGGAGTCGGCAATGTCTTCATTTGTAATGAACCAGCGCCTATCATAGGGCGAGTATCAATGGATTTGATTGCGGTTGACGTGAGCCACATACCCGAAAGATTGCTGGATAAAACTACTTACGCAGAGATTATCGGCGAGAAACAGTCAGCAGATGAACTCGCAACCTCTGCTGGCACAATTGGTTATGAAATTCTCACGAGTATTGGCCGCCGGTACGCCCGAAACTATGAGGGTGCGATATGAAGTTATTTTCCGGCATAGGAAGCGTTGTACTAACTTTTCTAGCCGCTACAGGTCGGGTAGCAGCTTTCGCTGGCAGTGGACTATCGCATTGTCTTCGCCCTCCTTTTTATGGCAAGCAAATACTTCGCCAGTTGATAGAAGTTGGTTTCTACTGCTTACCTGTAGTTGCACTCACAACACTGTTTTCCGGAATGGTTCTCGCACTTCAAAGCTACACTGGCTTTGCAAGATTTTCGGCTGAAAGTGCGGTTGCGAATGTCGTTGTTCTTTCAATGACGCGGGAACTCGCTCCAGTATTAGCCGGCCTAATGGTTGCAGGCCGCATCGGAGCGTCTATGGCTGCCGAAATTGGCACCATGCGCGTGACAGAACAGATCGATGCGCTTTCAACCCTTTCGACGCATCCAATGAAATATCTAGTTGTTCCGAGAATAATTGCCGGCTTAACCATGCTCCCCATTCTGGTGCTTATAGGAGATATCATAGGAGTGATGGGCGGCTATCTTGTTGGTGTATACAGACTAGGCTTCAATGCCGTTGGATATATCGAGCAAACTTGGAATTTTATTGAAACTTTGGATGTAGTTTCAGGGTTGGTTAAAGCTGCAGTCTTTGGTTTTATTGTGACGCTCATGGGTTGTTACCACGGATATATGAGCCGCGGGGGAGCACAAGGGGTTGGAATAGCAACCACCAACGCTGTTGTTTCTTCTGCTATTCTTATCCTGGTAGCAAATTACGTAATTACCGAGAGCTTCTTCTCCAAATGATTGATAAGTCGAAAATTGTTTGGCGCGACGTCCATTTGGCATTTGCAGAGAAGCAAGTTCTTCGAGGCATCAATTTAAATGTTCTGGAAGGCGAGTCCTTAGTCGTCATTGGAGGGTCAGGCTCAGGTAAGTCTGTACTAATCAAATCTGTCCTGGGAATTACAAAACCAGATAGTGGTGAAGTCATAGTTGATAGCCAAAATATCGTTGGCTGCTCTTCCCACGAGCGGGAGGCCATCAATTCAAAAATTGGCATGCTGTTTCAAGGAGGTGCTCTTTTTGACAGTATTTCCGTTTGGGAAAATGTTGCCTTCGGTTTAATGCAGACGGGCTCTGCTAGAGGCACCACAGCTCGATCTCGCGCAATAGAGGTGCTGGGGCGAGTGGGACTTGATAAAACGGTCGCTGACCTTTCCCCATCAGAATTATCTGGCGGCATGCAAAAGCGTGTTGCTTTAGCGCGAGCAATCATAGATGAGCCCGAAATCATCTTTTTTGACGAGCCGACGACCGGTCTTGATCCCATCATGAGTGATGTTATCAACCAACTTATTATTTCTTGTGTGCGAGATCTTGGAGCAACAGCAGTTACCATTACTCATGATATGAGAAGCGCGCGCACAATCGCGGATAAAGTCGCGATGCTATACCAAGGCCAGATCATTTGGCATGAGCCGGTCAGCAATCTCGACAATCCCGGGAACGACTATGTCGACCAATTTGTTCATGGCCGCGGAGAGGGCCCTATTCAAATGACAATTCGGCAATAGGGACATGGCGCGAAGCTCTTCTCGCTATGTATGCCAATCTTGCGGTTCTGTGTCAGGACGCTGGTCCGGCAAGTGTGAGGCTTGCGAGGCATGGAACTCTATTGTTGAAGAAGTGGGCACAGCGAGTGCAGCACCCATCGGCGGGACAAAGGCAACCGCAGCACGAGCTAAACTTCGAACTCCACCACTTGCTCTGGAACAACTAACAGGCGGCACTCCTCCACAGCCAAGAACATCGACGGGAATCCATGAGCTTGACCGCGCTCTCGGCGGCGGTCTGGTGGCAGGGGGTGCGGTGCTCTTGGGAGGTGATCCTGGAATTGGCAAATCAACCCTCTTACTGCAAGCACTTGGTGGTGTAGCAAATGGTGGGCATGAAGTCGTGTATGTCTCTGGCGAAGAAGGGATTGACCAGATCCGTGGACGCGCTGAACGACTTGGACTGGCTAATGCAGCCGTTGGACTTGCAACCGCCACTTCAGCAGATGCTGCTGCAGCAACAATTAAAGCCAACAGAGGCTTAAAACTAATTGTAATAGACTCAATCCAAACGATGTATGCAGAAGGCGTAGAGTCAGCGCCTGGGTCTGTGGCTCAAGTTCGGGCATCGGCGCAGGTTTTAATCACAGCTGCCAAACAGTCTAATGCTGCTCTTATCCTGGTTGGGCACGTCACCAAGGATGGGGCTATCGCAGGCCCACGTGTACTCGAACACATGGTTGATGCCGTCCTTTATTTTGAAGGCGACTCAAGCCAACACTACCGGATACTTCGCGCCGTTAAGAACCGATTTGGACCAGCAGATGCGCTAGGTGTGTTCGAAATGACAGGGCTAGGCCTCAAGGAAGTACCTAATCCATCCACTCTATTCCTAGCAGAGCGCCAAGACCGAGATCCTGTAACTGGCGCAGCGGTTTTCGCTGGGTTCCGCGGAGCACGGCCTCTATTAGTTGAGGTTCAAGCCCTAGTAGGAAACCCTAGTCCTGCCTCTCCCAGACGTGCTGTGGTTGGCTGGGACTCAGCGCGATTAGCCATGACACTAGCCGTTCTAGAAAGTCGTGCAGGCCTACCCTTTTCTGGACGGGATGTGTTCTTATCGGTTGCTGGTGGATTAAAACTAGAGGAGCCGGCGGCAGATCTAGCCGCAGCCGCTGCCCTTGTTTCTGCATTATTAGAGCGACCAGTTCCAAATGAGTCAGTTTTCTATGGGGAACTCGCTTTATCTGGTGAAGTACGCCCCGCGCCTCAAGCAAAATCCCGCCTAGATGAAGCTGAACGCCTTGGTTTTAGCGAAGCAGCGGTACCTGGTGATGCCAAATCCTCGAAGCTCCGTATCACTAAAATCAATAGAATAGATAAATTAGTTCAATTGATTGCAGCGCAGCCCTTGCTTAAAGCTCCGAAAACATCAGATTGGACCGATCGCTACGATGACTAACAATCGATTCGGAGCCAATGTATAGCGACCTCCACACCCTTGACTTGATTGTTGCCGCAATAGTTCTGCTAAGCGGGGTTCTTGCATTTATGCACGGGCTTCTCCGCGAGGTACTTGGAATTGGCGTCTGGATCGGAGCAAGCTCAAGCTCAGTTGCTTTTTACTCATTGGCTCGAGAACCTGTTGGTCTCTACATACCGTCCCCTCTAGTAGCTGATGCCGCAGCTGGCGCACTGTTATTCATTGGAACGTTTCTGATTCTTGCAATAGTAAGCCGCGCAATCTCTCGTGCATTTGAGAGTGGTGACGGTCTGGGAGCAATCAATCGATCTTTAGGCCTTATGTTTGGCCTGGCTCGCGGTGCAATTATTGTGGTGGTGGCTTATCTAGCGCTTGCGTGGACAATTCCTGAACGCGACCATCCCGAATGGATAACTGAGGCAAAAACAATGCCTTTGATTAAAGAAGCATCAGCAATGCTTGAGCAAGCCCTGCCCGAAGAATGGCGAGCGAAAGGCCAAGACGCTGCTGATAACGCGAAAGAGACAGCTGACAACAAATTGCTTGAGGGTTTAATTGCACCTAAAGCGATTACTAAGAAAAAAAATGACGAGAGCGGCTACAACGCTAAAGAACGCAACGCAATGGACCAGCTAATTCGAGATGCAAAATGAGCTTGTTCGCAGGAGACAAATCTGATGCTTAACGCGCGCCGCCCCAAGTATGCTGACGACGACAAGCTGCATGAAGAATGTGCAATTGTGGGAGTTTGGAATGCTGTAGGGGCAGCTAAGCTAGCAGCCCTGGGCTTGCACGCCCTTCAACACCGGGGACAAGAGGCAAGCGGCATCGTATCTCATGACCGCTCAGAAGGGCGCTTTTATTCTCGAAAAGGCCGCGGACATGTGGAACGCGTTTTTGGCTCTCCAGAGAGGATTGAGGGGCTAAAAGGTGGCGGTGCGATAGGCCACAATCGCTACGCCACAACCGGCGAGGATATGACAAGTAATATTCAGCCAATGTTTGCTGAATTTGCTTTCGGAGGTTTTGCTGTTGCTCATAATGGCAATTTAACCAACGCTTTAAAGATCCGTCATCGTTTAGTAGCAGAAGGCTCTATCTTCCAGTCGTCCAGCGATACTGAGGTCATAATTCACCTTATTGCCCGAAGCGTGCGTTCCACTCTGGCGGAAAGAGTAGTTGATGCGTTGACACAAATGGACGGAGCCTACTCTCTAGTAGCACTTAGCCCCAAAAAGCTGATTGGTGTCCGTGATCCTATGGGCGTTCGCCCATTAGCTCTGGGCCGTATCGTTGGCCAAGCAGTCGGTGGCGGGGACGCCTACGTACTAGCTAGTGAAAGTTGCGCGTTTGATCTGTTAGGCGCCGAATTTGTGCGAGAATTAAATCCAGGTGAAATGGTTGTCATAGATGATAATGGAATTACTAGCCTAAACCCATTTCCACCTGCCGTGCCAAAGCCGTGTATTTTTGAGCATATCTACTTTGCTCGTCCCGATAGCGTGATTGGCGGTCGTTCAGTTTACGAAACACGGAAACTCATTGGGAAAGAACTCGCGGAAGAGTCTCATCCAGCTAACGGTGCTGATGTTGTAGTACCAGTGCCAGACTCTGGAGTGCCAGCGGCAATTGGTTATGCAACAGAGGCAAATGTGCCGTTTGAGCTTGGTATTATTAGAAGCCACTATGTGGGACGCACATTCATCCAACCCACACAATCTATCCGCGACCTCGGGGTCCGCATGAAACACAGCGCAAATGGAGGCGTCCTTAAGGGCAAGAGGGTGGTATTGGTTGATGACTCAATTGTGCGCGGTACCACTTCGGCAAAGATCGTTGACTTAGTGCGCAGGGCTGGAGCAGCTGAAGTCCATATGCGCATCTCCAGCCCACCTACTACTAATCCCTGCTTCTATGGCATTGATACACCAGACCGGTCAGAGCTGCTGGCAGCCCGGTACTCATTAGACGAGATGGCTAAACAAATAAAAGCCGACAGTTTGGCTTTTGTATCCCTAGATGGCCTTTATCGTGCGATGGGAGAACCCACTGGCAGGAAAACTGAACAACCACAATATTGTGATGCTTGTTTCACAGGCGAATACCCAAGTCGACTTGTTGATCAAGATGAAGGGCTTATTGGTGCATCAAGTGGCTTACCCATAGAACAGGCCGCAGAATGACAGAACAAAAACCCCTTACTGGCCTGGTGGCGCTTGTTGCTGGCGCATCCAGAGGGCTTGGCGCCGCAACAGCTGAAGCTTTAGCAAACTCAGGAGCAGAAGTACTGCTTGTAGCTCGGACGCAGGGTGCGCTAGAGGAAATACACGACAAAATCAGTGCTGCTGGCGGTAAAGCAGTTATAGCGCCTGTCGACCTTCTCGATGGCGAAGCTCAAGACAGGCTCGCAATTGGCGTCGCGGAAAGATATGGGCGTCTGGACATCCTGGTACAAACAGCAGCCATTCTTGGTCAGCTATCTCCTATTTCTCACTTCACCCCAGAACTTTTTGAACGAATAATAGCATCAAACCTGACTGCAAACTGGCGTTTAATTCGGAATTTTGAGGCTCTTCTTCAACAATCTAATTCAGGCCGTGCAATTATCACTACTTGCGGTATAGCCGAGAAAGGAGAACCCTTTTGGGCGCCTTACGCCGCCAGTAAAAGTGCTCTGCAGGCTATGGTTGCCTGCTGGGCACGAGAGGTAGAGCACACTAAACTGAGAGTAAATTTGATTGATCCTGGTGTCATGCGAACTGGACTTAGAGCGGAAGCCTTTCCCGGCGAAGACCCTTCACAACTCCAGTTGCCTGCCGCAGTCGCCCCCTTAATCATTAACCTAGCGCTGCCAACGAACAATTCGCACGGGGAAATAATCAAAGCTTAATAAGCGTTAATTAAAGCCCCCAACTAAGCGCTATTGGGTTAGCTTCCCTTGCCAACTCCAAAAGTTCCGCCTTTGTGCTTGGATGTAAAGGCCTCGTTGGATGACGGACATAGTCAGACTTAAATACATTACCTGCCTGCATTACCGCTTTTGTAGAGCGCCAGCCACACTGACGATTTTCAAAATTTATAAGAGGTAGTAATTCTTTATAGATTATTCTCGCCTCATCACGCCTGCCTTCTAGGTGCGATATGATTGAGGGGCGAATTAGATCAGGAAGAGTTGCTGAAGTCATAGAACCGGTCGCTCCAGCATCCATGTCTGCCATCAGAGTAATAGCTTCCTCTCCGTCAAAAGGACCCTCAATTGCTTCACCACCGGCTTCAATTAGGGCACGAAGCTTGGCTGCTGTGCCAGGAGTTTCGATTTTGAAGAGTTTAACCTGTTCAATTTCCCGTGCCATCCGAACCATAAGAGAGACGGATAAGTTTACACCAGAAATCGGGGCATCCTGAACCATAATCGGGATGTTTCCAGCATCAGAAGCACAGGCAAAATGCTCAATTATCCCTTCCTCATCTGCCCTCAGAAGAGCTCCATGATATGGCGGCATTAACATTAGCATCGCTGCACCCATTGCCGCCGCCTCTCGGGCCCTAGCTTCCACTACGCCCGTTGAGAAGTGAGATGCTGTAACGATAATTGGCACGCGCCCTGATGCGTGCTCCAAACAGAGGCGCGTTAGGGTCGCGCGCTCATCGTCACTTAGCAAAAACTGCTCAGAAAAATTAGCCAAGATACAGATCCCGTCAACCTTCTGGTCAATCATGCAATCTATGACCCTCTTCATGCCATCAAGATCAAGGGATCCATTTTCATGAAAAGGTGTTGGGGCAACTGGCCAAACACCACTGTAACGATGCGCCATTTATTCTTCCTTAAGAGACCTGAGGTGGTACAGGCGTCAACACTGGCTTACCTGAAAAATGCGCGTCAAGGTTAGCTATTACGAGATCGGCCATAGCTCTGCGAGTTTCATGGGTCGAACTAGCGATGTGAGGGGTCAACACCACGTTTTCCATTTCTAACAGCTCGTCTGGTACTGTCGGCTCCCCATCAAAAACGTCCAGACCAGCACCCGCAATTACACCTGATTTGAGAGCTTCAATTAAGTCCTTTTGGTTAACAATCGGACCACGCGCCGTATTAACTATATATCCTTTGGAACCTAAGGACTTCAGAATACTCGCATCCACAAGACCTCTGTTAGCAGGCCCGCCTTCGCAAGCTACTAGCAAAATATCGCTAGCGTCAGCCAAATCTGTAAGCGTAGGATAGTGGCGATATGGAAGATCGCCCATTGGCTGAATGTCGTGGAAGGCGATATTCAGTCCAAAAACCTCAGCCCGCCTGGCAACGGCCTTACCTATGCGGCCAAGGCCCAAGATACCCAAAGTACGCCCCTTAACTGTGACCCCAAAGTCCATGCGTTTTTTCAGCCACTCACCTCGGCGCAAAAACCGCTCTGATTCCCCTACCCTCCGGGTCACCATTAAGATTAATGTCATTGCAAGATCAGCAACATCGCCTGTTAGCACTTCGGGCGTATGAGTAACTAATACTCCACGCGACTGAGCCGCCACTACATCCGTCGCATCAAAACCAACACTATGGGATGCGATAATTTCAAGATTTGGTAAGCTTCCAATTAAGTTTGCATCAGGACCTTGAGTGCCTCCTGCAAGAATACCACGAATATTTGGCCCTACCTTTTCAAGAAGCTCATCTGCTCCAGCACCGTCTACACACTGATGAATTTGGTAGTTTTCCGATAAGCGCTCTATGAGCGCTGGCGGCAAAGTCGCGACTTGTAAAAGATCAATCAACTGCATTCTCCAGAACTGTAGTTCGCTATGGCTGATCTGCCACGCGAAATAACATCAACAATTAAATCGCCAGGCTTGAAGAGACTTGAGCCAAGACCAAAGCCCATAACACCTGCTGCTCTATAGCCCGCAAAATCTGAGTCGGAAACGCCACCAACAGCTATAATGTCGGTTTCCGAGGGTAAAACAGCTGAAATTGCCTTGATGCCATCGGGCCCTAAGAGTGAGGCTGGAAAAAATTTTAACGCGTGAGCACCTGAAGAAAGGGCTGCCAATGCCTCTGTAGCTGTGAAAACGCCAGGTACCGTAGTCATACCCATCGATACACTCTCTTTAATCACCTCAGGATTACAATTGGGTGCAACGACCAGATTACCCCCTAAATCATTAACCCTCCTCGCGTCCTGTAGCGATAATACAGTGCCGGCACCGATAAGGCAGTCAGCACCTTCAGCAACGCGAACAGCTCGTTCAATAGACACAAAAGGGTTAGGCGAATTCAAAGGGATCTCCAGAGCCCTAAAACCTACGTCAATAAGTCCCTCTGCAATTGGGCTTATCTCGTCGGGCATTACCCCTCTAAGAATTGCTATTAGCTTTGGCTCTAAATCGCTCCATGCGCTCATTGGGAAAATCTTTCTGGCCAAATAGAACTTGCTGCATATCTCAAGCCAGCTCGAATGAGCACCTCCGCATCCACCTGTTGAAATTTTATACCCGCCACATCCAACGCTGTTGCATAGGCTTCTGAAAGTTTTCCTGCAGCAACCAAAAGAATTTCCTCATGTTTTTTTCCAAACGCAGCGATTTCTGTCCCAATAAGCAGACCAGAAAGGCGAGCAGTTGCGCCTTCCGCAACCTGCTGACCAAATAACAATGGGCCAGCTCGCACGCTAAACAATTTTTGCATCAGATCTCCCGGCGAACTTAGACCTTCGGCCACTGCTTCAACGAAATGAGGATCTTTCGCGACCTCTTGATGAACTTCTGTAAAGTGACTGAGCGTTGAAGAGGTTGCGAGCAAACTAAAAATTTCACCAGTCATCGAGGTTCCAAATCCCTTTACCTCTCCTTCACTAATTTGTGCCCATTTTGAATGTGTTCCAGGCAGACAAACTGTTCGCTCTTCAACGCCTTGAGCAAGTGTTGCTCCGAGCAATAGGGTCTCCTCACCTCGCATCACATCTGGTCGTTCGGGCATACGCTGTGCAAGGCCTGGCAGTATCCGAACGTCGCGGTCTATGTCGTCTATTTTGCAGGCTGCTTCATGAAGCTTGGATAAGTTTGCCGGCAAATCAACGTAAGGGGCTGACTGCCACCCCTGCGCAGAGCCTGCCATTCCACAAATCAGGACCGGCATATTCAATGGTGCGCTAGATTTATTTAACGCTTCTTCAAGCACGGGCCCGTAATCTTCTGGCCTTAGCGAAGCCATACCCTGATCACTTCTAACCTCCGCCAAAGGGAGACCAGCTTGGTCAAGCAACCAGAAGCGAAAACTGGAGGTCCCCCAGTCGATAGCGGCAATAACGGCTTTTTGCATCATGCTAACCCTAGCGCGACAACACCCAAAATGGCTAGATTTGTTATATTGGGACTGCGGAGGCATCAATGGAGTATTCAGATAAGGGGCAAGCTGATGGTTTATCACCTAGATACGGTAAGGCACACGTAGTTGGTCCGACCAATATTGATTTATGGCAGAAAACGATCCCCGAGGTATTTAAGGAAACTGTTTCAAAATTTCCAAAGAAAGATGCCGCAGTATTCCCAGAACAAGGAATACGACGCACGTGGGCAGAATTGGACGGGGAAGCAGACGCCCTTGCTGCAGGTTTTTTAAAACTCGGACTTAAACCTGGCGATCGTGTTGGCATTTGGTCTCCCAATCGCCACGAGTGGTTACTAACGCAAATTGCAACCGCACGAGTAGGCCTGATACTCGTAACAATTAACCCCGCCTATAGACTTGCAGAAGTAGAGTACGTGCTCAACCAAGTGGAATGCTCCTGTCTTGTAACAGCCGCTGAATTCAAAACCAGCAACTACGTCTCGATGATACAAGAACTGGCCCCTGAGTTAGTTTCTTCACAACCTGGGTCATTAAACTCATCTCTCTTACCACACCTAAAAGCAGTTATTTGCATGGGCGACGAAACTGTCCCTGGGATGCTAAAATTTAGTGACGTGGTAGACTCTGGCCGAAACATTGAAACTCAAGAGCTCGACCGTATCTCCGAGCGCCTGGATCCAGACGATCCTATTAACATTCAATTCACAAGCGGCACGACGGGAGCACCAAAGGGTGCCACACTTACACATATTAATATTTTGAATAATGGGCGCTTTGTAGTGGCCGCTCAAAACTTTACTGAGGCAGACCGGCTTTGCATTCCCGTACCATTATATCACTGTTTTGGGATGGTAATGGGCGTACTTGGATGCATCTCTACGGGTGCGGCAATGGTATTTCCTAGCGAGGGATTTGACCCTGTAGCAACAATGTCTGCGGTGGATAGTGAAAAATGCACGTCAATTTACGGTGTTCCAACTATGTTTGTTGCTTGCCTGCAGCATCCCAACATACAGGACCTTGACCTCCAGGCACTGCGGACAGGTGTTATGGCTGGGGCGCCTTGCCCCATAGAAGTAATGAAGCGGTGCGTAAATGAATTAAACCTGAAAGATATTACTATTGCTTACGGAATGACCGAGACTAGCCCTGTATCTTTCCAAACCTCGACCGAAGACCCTTTGGAGCGGAGAGTTTCTACCGTTGGTCGCATTCAACCTCATACAGAGGTGAAAATCATTGACGCGGACGGAAACACTGTAGCTCCAGGAGAACAAGGCGAACTTTGCACTCGTGGTTATTGCGTCATGAAAGGCTATTGGAACGAACCTACACGTACTTCTGAAGCAATCGACGAAGATGGGTGGATGCACACGGGTGATTTAGGCGTCATCGATCAGGAGGGGTATTGTAACATCACTGGTCGTGTGAAGGACATGCTTATCCGAGGTGGAGAGAATGTGTACCCACGTGAAATTGAAGAATTCCTCTATCGACATCCATCAGTACAGGAAGTGCAAGTTTTTGGCGTCCCAGATAAAAAGTTTGGTGAGGAAGTTTGTGCGTGGATAGTGCCCAAGCCAGGGCAGCCTGCACCTGATGAGGAAGCAATCCGTGCCTTCTGCCAAGGTCAAATCGCTCACTATAAAATTCCGCGATATGTTCGTATCAAAGATACAATACCAATGACCGTCACTGGCAAACCACAAAAATTTGTCATGCGCGATATGATGATAGAAGAACTTAACATTGACATTGAGGAGACAGCCTAATCATGGCTAAAAGTAACAGGACTGCATTAATCACGGGATCTGGCCGCAATATTGGAAGAGGGTGTGCCGCCCATCTTGCCACCTTGGGATTCAATGTGGTGATCAACGGTTCTTCAAATCAAAAGAATTGTGAACGGGTAGCCGATGAAGTCAGAGCTGCTGGCACCGATGCAATGATAGCAATGGCGGATTGTGGTGACCAAACACAAGTAGAAGAAATGGCGGCAAGTGCCATCAAGAAATTTGGACGGATAGACGTTCTAATTCACAACGCTGCAATCAGGCCTGGGGCTCCCTTCCTAGAAATGTCAGATACTGATTTAGACCAAGTTATGCGCGTTAATACCTATGCCGCGGTTTGGCTGTCCCGCGCGGCCCTTCCAGGCATGATTGAGGCAGGTTGGGGTCGGATCATAAACTTTACCGGAATGAATGCTCAGCGCGGTTCAGGAGGACGGCCGCATGTAACCATGTCAAAGCACGCGGTGGTTGGCCTTACAAAAGCTCTCGCTCGCGAATTTGGACCAAAAGGCGTTACATCCAATGTCATCTCCCCAGGGACATTCCCTGGTGAAGGTGATAATGCAGCACATGGTAGCTTGGATAAATTGCTAGCAGATGTTCCAGTAGGCCGGCTTGGCGAGTCCGACGACATTGCAGCACTCGTGGCTTACTTATGCGGCCCCTATGGCGGTTTCGTGAACGGCCAACTTCTTCAAGTAAATGGCGGCGTCGAGATGTAAATTAGATACAGGTTGTTCGAAGGCTGCCTTTCCTAGTCGCTGCACTCGACAGTAATGGCAGCCTGTACCTGAAGATCAGATGGAAATAAAAACACCAGAAAGTTTAAGACCAACTATCGATTAGCGCCTGGAACCCAAAGAACATCCTGGCGGCCACAGTCATTAGCATCGCGCGCCATCTGAAAAAGTAAATCTGATAGACGATTGAGATATTTGAGCGCCGATGGATTCACCTCCTCAATAGTAGCTAATTCAGTTGCCACCCTCTCCGCTCGTCTGACTAATGCTCTGGCCATATGAAGGTTCGCCGCGAGAGGACTTCCTCCAGGCAGCACAAATGAGTTCAGGGGCTCCAAACGCGAGTTAATGATATCGATTTCCTGCTCAAGCCTATCAACTTGGGAATCCGTAGCCCTCAAAGCACCATCTAAGCCCTCTGGGGTACTTAAATCAGCACCAACGTCAAAAAGGTCATTTTGGATACGAGCAAGCAGCGCTTGCACGCCTGAGGTTGCATGCACACGCGCAACACCGATAGAGGAGTTTGCTTCGTCAACGGCGCCGTTCGCTTTGATGCGTAGATCATGCTTCGGCCTGCGCTCTCCGGTGGCCAAGGAAGTCATTCCCTTATCACCGCCGCGAGTATAAATTTTTGTTAGTCGAACCATATCAATTTCCTTTGTCAGGCACCAAATCACAAAAATCTAGGCGTTGTATAAGTGATGACCCACCTCCTGATTTAGGCCGTAAGGGTGATTAAAGAAAGAGGGGTTTAAATGCTGCGGCGTCCAGCAACCTCGCTTGCAACTTGCAAACCTTTCGGAAGATCGTTACCCGATCAATACTAGACCTTCATCCTGAATTGTCTCAGCCGGATATCCATAGCAGTGAACTCACACCTTCCAGAAAATGTACCCGAAGTCATAAGCCTTCTGCGAAAAGAGGGTTACATTGCTGACGAGAGCATTGCGACTGCTATTTTCCTGTCCCTAAAGTTGGGGCGTCCGCTCTTTCTCGAAGGTGAGGCTGGGGTAGGGAAAACAGAAGTAGCAAAAGTACTAGCATCAAGTCTGGGACGGCAGTTAATTCGCCTCCAGTGCTACGAGGGCCTTGATGTAGCATCTGCGGTTTACGAGTGGAATTATCAGGCCCAAATGATCCAAATTCGCCTAGCCGAGGCGAGCGGTAATTCAACTCAAAAAAATCTCGAACAAGATATTTTTTCTGAAAAATTTCTAATTGAGCGGCCAATCCTTCAAGCTTTGCGCCCCCAACCCGAAGGCCCGCCAATACTACTCGTGGATGAACTAGATCGGGCAGATGAGCCATTCGAAGCATTTCTTCTTGAAGCATTGTCAGACTTCCAGATTTCTGTTCCCGAAATAGGAACCATCGCAGCTGATATACCTCCAATTGTAATCCTTACTTCTAACAGGACCCGTGAAATCCACGATGCTCTTAAGCGCAGATGTATTTACCATTGGCTTGATTATCCAAGCGTAGAAAGAGAACTGGAAATCCTCGCAGAGAAGGCACCCAATACCCCGTTAGAACTATCAACACAGATAGTTAATTTCGTTCACAAACTGAGAAGCTTGGACCTTTTTAAGGCTCCAGGCGTAGCAGAGACCATCGACTGGGCAGACGCATTGGTGCATCTGAACGCGGCTGAGTTGGATCCCACTGCTATCTCAAATAGCATAGGGGTTCTTCTAAAATATCAAGATGACATTCAAAAAATGTCTGGGACTGAGGCCAAACGCCTTCTCGACGAAGTAAAAGCAGAATTAAACACCGTATCTTCCAATGTCTAAACCAAGCTTGGACGCTCCTCTGACTCAAGAAGGGCGCCTCCCTCAAGCAATAATGCATTTTGTTCGTATCCTTCGAAGGGCTGGCATGGCGCTGGGCCCCTCTCATGCCCTTCTTGCAACTGAAGCTGCCACAGCGGTGGATATATCAGATAGAAAGCAGTTTTATTGGGCACTTCATGCAACATTGGTAAGCCGTCCAGACCAACGGGAAATCTTTGATCAAGCCTTTCGAATGTATTGGCGAAGTTCAAATTTTTTAAACAAAGTAGTTCGGATAAAAATTCCCTTAAATGACCTAGACACAAGCAAAGAAGAGCCCAAGCAAAAGGTTCCAAAACGCCTAGCCCAAGCCTTTTCTTCAAGAGGCCACGAACTGGAAAATAATCCAAACGAATTTGGGACAGATGATACCCATGTAAATTTGGCTTGGTCAGGGCAGGAAAAGTTAAAGAAAATTGATTTCGAGGACATGTCAGCCGATGAGACAGAAGCTGCAAAACGCGCTATCGCTCGGCTACGCTTATCGTTTCCAGATTTTCCCTCTAGGCGCTTCAAGGTCAATTCTAGAGGCCGCCTAATTGATATGCGCGCCACCCTACGTTCTCAGTTACGTAGCGGCCATGACGGGATTGATTTAGCAAAAAAAACAATAAGAAAACGCCCTCCACGAATTGTAGCCATCTGCGACATCTCTGGATCTATGGCCCACTATTCTCGGATGCTGCTTCATTTTCTGCATGCCTTATCCAATGACAGAGAACGCGTTTCGAGTTTTGTGTTTGGCACTCGCCTCACCAATATCACCAATCAGCTAAAAAACCGCGATGTGGATATAGCGCTCGACCAAGTGGCACGGTCAGTCGAAGATTGGGAGGGTGGCACCCGCATCGGTGAATGTTTAAATGATTTTAACCAAAAATGGTCTCGGCGTTTGTTAGGGCAAACTGCAATCGTATTGCTAATAACTGATGGCCTTGATCGTGAGGAAGGAAATACACTCCACAGAGCAATAGAAAGACTTGGAAAATCTTCTCGAAGACTTATCTGGTTGAATCCACTTTTGCGGTATGATGGTTTCGAGCCCAAGGCTCGTGGGGTCAGAACAATTCTGCCGCATGTTGATGAGTTTCGCGCGACACATAACTTAGAAAGTCTGGAGGCGCTGGCTTCAGCCCTTAGCTCTCCTAAAACGAAAGGAAACAAGAAATGCCAGCAGACACTTCCGAACTAAAAGGTGAAATCGGTCCAGCCGAATCCGATGAGATAATTGCGAAGGCCATGTCGTGGCGGGAGCAGGGCAAGGGCGTAGCTGTAGCAACAGTAGTATCAACTTGGGGATCGAGCCCTCGTGGCATCGGCTCCCAACTAGTGGTTAATTCTGATGGCTCTTTCCTCGGATCTGTATCAGGTGGTTGCATTGAAGGTGCCGTGATTACCGAGGCACTTGATGCAATCTCGGACGGAAAGCCTCGTCTACTAGATTTTGGGGTTAGTGACACACAAGCCTGGGAAGTAGGCCTTACGTGTGGCGGCAAAGTAGAAGTTTTTGTGGAGCGGGTCGGCGAATGAAGTCAGAAACCCTTGGAAAACTCGCTGAATACGCGAAAGCAAGAGAGGCGCACGCTCGCGTCGTTCGTATTTCCGATGGAAGCGAAACAGTCATTTTTGATGAGCACGAAAATGGCAATCTGAATGCCCCTTCAACCATCATTGAGGCTGCTAAAGAAGCAATTCGTCAAGATAATTCAGCCCTCATAACTGATGGAGAAGAGCGCTATTTTATTCATGTGCACAACCCTCCACGCCGCATGGCTGTTATAGGGGCGGTACACATCACTCAGCCATTGACGCAAATGGCATCACTCGCAGGATTCGATGTAACCGTCATTGATCCCCGAGGAGCATTTGCAACCGCCGAGCGTTTTCCTGGTGTCACAATGATGGATGACTGGCCAGACGATGCGATGTCAAAAATCGCGCCAGACAGCCGGACAGCAGTTGTGACGCTATCTCACGACCCGAAGATAGACGACCCAGCGCTCGCTGCCGCTCTTCATTCCAAGGCATTCTACATTGGCGCACTTGGAGGTAGAAAATCACATGGGAAACGCCTCGATCGCCTAAGAGAACTGGGTTTTGACGACCAAACTCTCAAGCGGATCAATGGACCTGTTGGTTTAGATCTTGGTGGACGAGCGCCAGCAGAAATTGCGTGCGCCATACTCGCGGAAGCCATACAGCATCTCTATAAAGGGTCGAAGTTATGAAATTTGGCCCCTGTCCAGCTTCAGATGCGGCTGGGGCCTATCTTGCCCATTCCGTAAAAGTAAGTGGACGTGTGTTCAAAAAGGGCAGGCTTTTAACGACTGAAGACAGTGCAAGACTGACTGACAGTGGGATAGACACCGTCATTGTTGCTACGCTTGAAGAAGGTGATGTGCATGAGGATGAAGCAGCTCGACGCCTTTCAGCGGCCTTGTTAGGCCCTGGGTTAAAGACAAGCGCTGCTTTCACCGGAAGAGTTAATCTTTTCGCCTCCAAACCCGGTGTCGTTGTGGTCGATAAAAAGAAGATCGACCAAATAAATAGAGTTCATGAAAGTATTACTGTCGCAACCCTTCCAGAATACGAAGCAGTTGATCCACGCCAAATGGCAGCAACAGTTAAGATTATTCCATTTGCTGCACCAGAGAGTGCTGTCATTGAGGCAGAGGGGCTTGCCAAAAAAGGCAGCGCTGCGATTCAAGTTGCTCCTTACACCCACAAAAAGGCGATTTTGATTCAGTCCACTCTAGCAACAATCAAGACCAGCGTTCTGAATAAAACAGTAGATATCACTGCAGCCCGACTTGAAGACACGGGCTGTACTTTAATTCGGGAAATTCGTTGTAATCATAATGCGGAAGCAATCTCAGCTGCCATCAAGGAAGCTGGTAAATATAAACCAGATATCTTTCTAATAGCTGGCGCATCAGCAATTTGTGATCGGTCAGATGCTCTTCCCAAGGGAATCGAACTTGCTGGAGGCGAAATTCAACACTTTGGAATGCCTGTGGATCCTGGAAATTTAATTCTCTTTGCCACGCTTACAGAGAAGCCGGTGATTGGTTTGCCGGGATGCGCTCGCTCTCCGAAGTTGAATGGCTTTGATTGGGTATTACAACGCTTTGCAGCTAACATTCCCCTTATGCCAGATGACGTTAAGGGAATGGGAGTCGGTGGACTACTAGCCGAGATTAGCGCCCGACCCTTGCCGCGTGAACAGGCAACCAGAAGAGGGCAAGTCAAACCTCAGGCCCCTAAAGTGGCAGCAGTGGTTCTGGCAGCTGGTCAGTCCCGCCGAATGGGCTCGGTAAATAAGCTACTAGAGGTTGTTGATGGAAAACCAATGGTTGTTCATGCTGTGGAAGCAGCGCTTGCCGCAGACACTATTTCTGTAACTGTTGTCGTGGGCCACCAAGCAGAAGAAGTAAAAAAGGTGCTTTCAAACAAAAATGTTAGTTTTGTTGAAAACCCCGACTTCGATGAAGGTCTATCTACATCTCTTCGCGCTGCAGCAAAAAATTTAAATGAGCAAGCAGACGCATTAATAGTCCTACTTGGAGATATGCCTCACGTAAATGCCTCACATGTTGACCGACTAATTGCTGGCTTCAATCCTATAGAGGGGCGCTCCATATGCGTTCCAACCCATGGCGGGAAAAGAGGCAATCCAGTTCTTTGGGCAAGCTCCTTTGCAAAACAGATGGCAGACCTCCGCGGCGATGTAGGGGCGAAACATCTCATCGGACAGAATGAAGAATCAGTCTCGGAAATAGAGATGTCAGACCCTGCCGTTCTAAGGGATATAGATACGCCCGAAGCCCTTAAAGCCATCCGTTCAGAGGCTATTTAAACTGCAAACTGCACTTTCTTAGATCAAAGGGACTTCCAAGCGAGTGCAGAATGCTATAGAAGGCCGCCTTCGGGCAGAACTTTTGTGCTGTTCGGGCGGGCGTGGCGGAATTGGTAGACGCGCCAGATTTAGGTTCTGGTGGCCATCGGCCGTGGGGGTTCAAGTCCCTTCGCCCGCACCATTTTTGTAAGTTTCACTTAAGACGGCGGACGCGAGTAAAATGCAGGTTACGGAGACGCTTTCCGAAGGTTTGAAGCGCGAGTTTCAAATGGTTATCTCGGCAGGAGAGATAGATTCAGCAGTTGAAGAACGACTCGTTGAGATGGCACCGCAGGTCAACCTGCATGGCTTCCGCCCAGGTAAAGCTCCAGTAAAAATTCTTCGTCAACGGTTTGGTAAGGCCGTTTTAGGAGAAGCCATCGACAAAATTGTGCGCGAAGGCATGGCATCCGCATTCGATGACCGCAGTTTAACTCCAGCTTTCGAGCCTGAGTTAGATTTTGGGGAATATAAGGACGGGGAAGACCTTTCCTTTACCGTTAAGTCAGAAATTCTCCCTGAAATTAAACCAATGGACTTTTCATCTCTTGAATTAGTCCAGCTTGAGGTTCCAGCAAAAGACGAAGACGTCCAATCAGAACTAGAGCGCTTTGCAGAAGCTATGCGCGAAACAACTGATGTCGAAGAAGCTCGTCCAGCTGAAAGTGGCGATGTAGTCGTCATTGATTTTGTGGGAAAAGTCGACGGAGAAGAGTTCGCCGGAGGTTCTGCAGAAGGGTACCACTTAGAGCTTGGAGCTGGCGCCTTTATTCCAGGCTTCGAAGACCAACTCATTGGGGTATCGCCAGGAGAAGAGAAAGACGTCAATGTTAAATTCCCTGACGACTATGGTGCAGAAAATTTAGCCGGTAAGGATGCAGTCTTCGCAGTTAAATTAACCGGCCTCAAAGCTAAAACTGAGGCCAAGCTTGACGATGACTTGGCTAAAAAGGTCGGCATGGATGATTTAGCCGCTCTAAAGGCCCAAATCGCCGAACGCATCACAGGAAGCTATAGCCAGGCAGCAAGAGCTCGGATGAAGCAAGAGCTTTTTGATAAATTAGATGAAGCACACGAATTTGAATCACCTCCCACATTAGTCGAGCGTGAATTCGAACAAATATGGGCCGAGGTTAAGCAGCAACTAGAGGGCGATAAAGCTGATGAAGTCCGCGAGGGTAAGTCAGATGAAGAACTAGAGGCGGATTATAGAAAGGTGGCCACCCGCCGCGTTCGCCTAGGATTGCTATTAGCTGAAATCGGCAAGCAGAATAGCATTGAAATAACTGAGCAAGATATTGGCCAAGCGATCCGCGCACAGGCGGCTAATTTCCCTGGTCAAGAACAAATGGTTTACGAGTATTACCAGAAAAATCCGCAAGCGCTTGGACAAGTGCAAGCACCTATTCTCGAAGATAAGGTGGTGGACTTTATTCTGGAGCTTGCCAAAGTTGAGAAGCGCTCAGCAACACCAGAGGAACTTATGGAGACTGCTGGAGACAAAGAGAAGTCAGAGGAAGCTTGACCTTCGTCATTTCAGCGCCAACTCTTTGAGTAGTTAACAGCCGTGGGTGTTCCATCGCCCACGAACAGCACACCGAAAGAGCCCGTAATGACTTCTTTTGACCCTTTCCGCCGCCCTACCTTTGCAGGTGACACCACCATGAATGCTTTGGTTCCGATGGTTGTCGAACAATCAAACCGAGGTGAGCGCGCCTACGACATTTACTCGCGACTCCTCAAAGAACGGATCATTTTCCTCACAGGGCCCGTTTACGACGAAGTCTCTTCGCTGATTTGCGCCCAGCTATTGTTCTTAGAAGCGGAAAACCCTGACAAAGAGATTAGTTTTTATATCAACTCGCCAGGTGGTGTTGTCACAGCAGGCTTAGCTATCTACGACACCATGCAATACATCCGCGCTCCTGTTGCAACTCTCTGCATTGGTCAAGCGGCATCGATGGGGTCACTGCTGATGGCAGCAGGTGCTCCAGGTAAGCGTTTTTGTTTACCGAATTCTCGTATAATGGTGCATCAACCATCAGGTGGCTTCCAGGGCCAGGCAACAGACATAGAAATTCATGCTCGTGAAATTCTAAGCCTACGCCAAAGGCTTAACGAAATTTACGTCAAACACTGCGGACAAGACCTGAAGACCGTAGAAGACGCACTTGAGCGAGATCGCTTCATGTCTGCCGAAGAGGCTAAAGACTTTGGTATTGTCGATGAAGTGGTACAAGAGCGCCCAGCAGCTGCGGCGGAAGACTAGGAACCCAACTAATTTGGTGCTCCATTCAATTGAGTGACTAAAAAAACGTCCCTGTGACGTTTTACAGAGGCTCGCCAAGAGTTTAAGCTGCTAAGGCGACGCTCCGTTGCAGATAGGAAAGCGTATGAGCAAGAATTCTAGCTCCGACTCAAAAAACACGCTCTATTGCTCTTTTTGCGGAAAAAGCCAGCACGAAGTGCGTAAGCTGATAGCAGGACCAACCGTATTCATTTGTGATGAATGCGTAGAGCTCTGCATGGATATCATCCGAGAAGAGCACAAAAGTAGTCTGGTTAAATCCAGTGATGGAGTGCCAACGCCTCAAGAAATCTGCAATGTTTTGAATGACTACGTGATCGGTCAGGACCGCGCAAAACGAGTTCTGTCGGTAGCCGTGCACAATCACTACAAACGCCTGAACCACGGCGCTAAATCTGGCGATGTTGAAATCGCAAAGTCTAATTTATTACTTATAGGTCCCACAGGGTCGGGCAAAACACTTTTAGCTCAAACACTCGCCCGTATCCTCGACGTTCCGTTCACAATGGCTGACGCTACAACTCTGACCGAGGCCGGCTACGTTGGTGAGGACGTGGAAAACATCATTCTCCGCCTCCTCCAATCAGCAGATTACAATGTCGAACGAGCTCAACGTGGGATCGTGTATATCGACGAAGTGGACAAAATCAGCCGTAAATCCGACAATCCCTCAATCACGAGGGACGTATCAGGGGAAGGCGTCCAGCAAGCTCTATTAAAGATTATGGAAGGTACAGTTGCATCTGTGCCGCCCCAGGGCGGACGGAAACACCCACAGCAAGAGTTTCTCCAAGTCGACACAACAAATATTCTTTTCATCGTTGGTGGCGCGTTTGCAGGCTTAGAAAAGATAATTTCTGGTCGTGGAAAAGGTACAGCGATCGGCTTTGGAGCAGATGTTCGTTCGCCTGACGCCCGTCGCCAGGGAGATGTATTGGCTGAAGTTGAGCCAGAGGACCTATTGCGCTTTGGTTTAATTCCAGAATTTGTGGGTCGTCTCCCCGTGATAGCCACACTAGGCGACCTCGATGAGGAAGCTCTTATTGAAATCCTCACTAAGCCAAAGAATGCTTTGATAAAGCAGTATCAGCGCCTCTTTGATATGGAAGATGTGAAGCTTACCTTCACAGAAGATGCCCTAGAAGCGGTAGCTGAAAAAGCCATAGCTCGGAAAACGGGGGCTCGTGGACTTCGCTCCATAATGGAAGAAATTCTGTTGGAATCCATGTTTGATTTACCGAGCATGGACGGCGTAGATGAAGCAATCGTTAATCGAGAAGTTGTCGAGGGACGAGCGCAGCCGCTATATGCGTATGCGGATAAAAACGAAGATTCTTCAGCTGCCCCAGAAATGGCATCCTAAGCCACCAACTCGGGGCCTAGCCTCGATTAATTTTTTAGCGCTACGTCATTAGGCTGGAAAACAAACGAACAAGAGTATTTTAACCTCTTGAATTTGTCAGTCCGGACGCCAATTCTATTGGTATAGAAATTAGAGTCGACGTTGCGTCTTCTCATCCCGATGAATTTGGAGAACACCTCATTATGACAAGCACGAATACTTTCCCCGTGCTCCCACTTCGGGACATCGTGGTGTTCCCCCATATGATCGTTCCCTTATTTGTAGGCCGGGAAAAATCCGTTCGCGCTCTAGAGGAGGTGACCAACGGCGACGGTCGTATTCTCCTAGCAGCTCAGCATGATGCAGGCGTTGATGACCCCGGGCCCGATGATATTTTTCCAGTCGGTACCGTTGGCTCGATTTTACAACTTCTGAAGTTACCTGATGGCACGGTTAAGGTTCTCGTCGAGGGCGGAGAACGTGCCAAAATCACGGCTTTTACAGACCAATCTGAGTTCGTTGAAGCAGAAGCCGATATTCTAGCCGATAATGAAACGGGAACCCCGGAGCTAAAAGCTTTAGCTCGCACTGTAGTTGCTCAGTTTGAAAGCTACGTGAAGTTAAACAAAAAGATCCCTCCAGAAGTACTTGTTTCCGTAAATCAGATCGAAGAGCCATCGAAACTCGCTGATACAATAGCAGCCCACCTAGCCCTAAAAATTCCAGAAAAACAGCAACTTCTTGAGACAGAAGACGTTAAAGATCGTCTCGAGCGGGTGTTTGCATTTATGGAAGGCGAAATTGACGTCCTTGAAGTTGAGAAACGCATCCGTGGCCGGGTTAAGCGGCAAATGGAGCGTAGTCAGCGGGAATACTACCTCAACGAACAAATGAAGGCGATCCAGCGCGAGCTTGGTGACGGTGAGGATGGTAAGGATGAGACACAAGAGCTTGAAGAGCGGCTACAAAAAATAAAGCTGTCCAAGGAAGCCAAGGAGAAAGTTGGAGCTGAGCTCAAAAAGCTTCGCAACATGGCTCCTATGTCCGCAGAGGCTACAGTTGTTCGTAACTACTTAGACTGGATTGCTTCCATACCGTGGAAGAAGCCTTCTCGGGTTAAGAAAGACCTAAATGGTGCCGAGGCCGTACTCAACGAAGATCATTTTGGCCTAGATAAGGTCAAAGAACGGATCCTTGAATATCTCGCCGTTCAAACACGCACAAAAAAGGTGAAGGGTCCAATCCTCTGCCTCGTAGGCCCTCCAGGTGTTGGAAAGACATCTCTTGGTCGCTCAATTGCCAGAGCAACGGGACGGCAATTCGTTAGAATGTCCCTCGGTGGCGTTCGAGATGAAGCGGAGGTGCGAGGCCACAGACGAACCTACATTGGTTCAATGCCCGGGAAAATCATCCAGGGTATGAAAAAAGCAAAATCGTCAAACCCCCTCTTCCTTCTAGATGAGATAGATAAGCTTGGTGCTGATTGGCGCGGTGACCCATCATCAGCTTTGCTTGAGGTTCTTGACCCCGAGCAGAACAGCACTTTCGCTGACCATTACTTAGAAGTCGATTATGATTTATCTGATGTGATGTTTGTGACTACCTCTAACTCTCTAAACATGCCTCAGCCACTTCTCGATCGTATGGAGATCATTCGCATCCCTGGCTACACTGAGGATGAAAAGATTGAGATCGCAAAGAGGCATTTGATTGAAAAACAAATAAAGAATAATGGTCTCAAAAAAGGAGAATGGTCTATAACAGACGATGCTCTCCGAGACTTGGTACGCTTCTACACACGTGAGGCGGGCGTAAGAAACTTAGAACGCGAAATTGCGAATTTAACTCGCAAAGCTGTTCGTGAAATCGTCGCTGAAAACAAGAAAAGTATCCGCGTTACAAAACGCAACCTCGATAAATACGCCGGGATCAAAAAATTCCGCTTTGGCAAAGCCGAGAACGAGGATCTGGTTGGTGTGGTCACAGGCCTTGCATGGACGGAAGTTGGTGGTGAGCTATTAACAATCGAAGCCGTTGTAATGCCAGGCAAAGGTAACGTAGCAAACACCGGCAAGCTGGGCGATGTAATGCAAGAATCCGTGCAGGCCGCACGCAGTTTTCTGCGTTCCCGTCTGCTTCGGTATGGCATCAAACCAACGGACTTCAATAAGCGTGACATCCACGTTCACGTGCCGGAGGGCGCAACACCTAAGGATGGGCCATCTGCTGGCGTAGCGATGTGCACCTCGATTATTTCAGCACTCTCCGGGATCCCCATTAGAGCAGACGTTGCTATGACCGGCGAAATTACCCTTCGTGGTCGTGTGCTTCCAATCGGTGGCTTGAAGGAAAAGCTGCTGGCGGCACTTCGTGGAGGCATCAAAACCGTTCTGATACCTAAGGATAATGAGAAAGACCTCGCTGACATCCCTGAAAATGTCAAAAAGGAACTCGAGATCATTCCGGTAGAAACAGTGGATGAGGTTCTGAAACGTGCCCTAACCCGCTTACCAGTTCCCATAGAGTGGACTGAAGAAGACGAAGCAGCAGAAGCAGAAGCATTATTAAAAGCAAGGAAAGACGCTTCAGAAATCGTAGCGCACTAAAAAAAGTCTGCTTCCAGATCGTTATGATAATGATTTAAACTGGGTGCTTCGTTTGGAGCACCCAGTTTTCTATGAACCATAAAATTTCTCGCGAAGACTCCATTGAGCAACCTTACAGTTGGATAATAGCGTTTGCTTCGCTTTCTACCCTTGCTCTTGCGATGGGGGGAAATTATCTGGCTATCGTCTCCATACCGTTCCTTGAAATCGACATGGGCTGGTCTAGAGCTGCCGCTACTTCCGTTTATACCGCTACTACCCTTGGGGCAGGCATTGGCGGTATTGTCATGGGATACTTTGTATCTAAGAAGGGCGTGCAGCCAGCACTTTTCATTGCCGCTGCCGCTATAGCTGCTGGGTGTGCTATCGCCTCACTTGCTGAAAACCTGACATCTCTCCTTATCCCAGTTTTTCTTTTCATAGGCATGCTCGGTATGGGGTGTGGCTTTGCTCCTCTGATAGCCAATGTCACGTTATGGTTTGATAGAAATCGAGGTCTCGCTATTGCTGTAGTTGCTTGCGGGCAAACTGTGGCAGGCTCATTCTGGAACATCACCTTTGAACCCTTAGTTTCAGAATACGGCTGGCGTTCAGTCTACGTTGGCTACGGGCTTTTTGCTGCCGCTGCGATAATTCCTCTGAGCTTTGTTCACAGGCGTCCTGCCCCTGAATTGCAGCAAATAACAGGAAGCAAAGTTGGTAACACACGTCGATCAATACCGGATATAAACCCAGCTTTGCTTACATTCCTGCTAGGCATGGCGATCATTGGGTGCTGTGTTGCTATGTCCATGCCCATGGCTCAAATGGTTGCGTATTGTGCGACTTTAGGGTTTGGAACGCATATAGGAGCGGAAATAGCCTCAATCCTTCTCGTTTGTTCAGGGGTAAGCAGGCTTGGTTTTGGTCTGATTTCGGATAGGATTGGTGGTCTTAACACCATTTTAATTGGCGCTGGGCTGCAAGCCGCAGCTCTATCTCTCTTCATTTTTTTCGATACGCAACAACAGCTGTATATTATTTCTATAATGTTTGGTTTGGTGTTTGGTGGGATTGTTCCCGCCTATGGTCTTGCAGTTCGAGAACTTTTTCCCGCCCAGCAGGCGCAAACTCGCACTGGTATCGTCTACTTTTTTGGATATGTAGGAATGGGTGGAGGCGGCCTCATAGGAGGCTTTGTTTATGATGTAACCTTGAGCTACCCAACTGCGTTTGGCGTAGGTGTCGCGTTTAATCTCGCAAATATCGGCCTTATTCTGCTCATAAAGGGTTTAGCCCGCTCTAGAACGCCTCAAGCTCCAGAAGTCGTCCCAGCATGAAATTAGAAACTATAGAAATAGAAGATTCCGGCCCTGTGCGGACAGTCTGGTTCAATAGACCTGAACGAAGAAATGCCATTACCCAAAAGATGATGGCGGAACTAACGGAAACGTTCCATTCAATTGCCCAAAACGAAAATATCAGAGTATTGGTCCTAAGAGGTAGAGGCGGTAATTTTTGTGCTGGGGGTGATTTAGGCCATATGCGAGATCTCCCAAAGGAGAGCAGTAGTGACCCTACGGCTAGGGCTTATCGGCGAATGGGAGAGGCTCTGGAGGCTCTGAACGAGCTTCCACAAGCGGTAGTTGCTGCGGTTGAAGGTGCATGCGTAGGTGGCGGACTTGGAATGGCTTGTGCTTCAGATTTTGTCCTCTGCATGGCCAACGCTAAATTGGGAATGCCAGAGGCCCGTGCTGGCTTTATACCAAGCCAAATCCTTCCGACAGTGGTGCGAAGAATTGGCGAGGGAGAGGCCCGTCGGTTGGCTGTTATCGCCAAGGTCATTAGTGGATACGAGGCTCATCGTATCGGGATTGCTCATGAGCTAACAGAAACCTCCAGCGATTTTGAGGCATCTCTTAATAACACTCTTTCAAATCTTGCCTGGGCCGAACCTACTGCAGTCGCAGAGATAAAACGCATCATTCGACTTACGGGTCAGGCTCCTATGAGTGAAGTTCTTGATGATGCTGCAAGTGCCCTATCCCGATTACTCAGAAGTGACGAAGCCGCCGAGGGTATAGCTGCATTTCAAGAAAAACGCCCGCCACGTTGGGCAACATCAAAAAGATAAGAGGCAAGGGTATGCAAATTCAATGGGAAGGAGACGTTAAGCGTGAGAGAGATGCGTTTATTCGTGAGTTTACCATCTCGCAAACCGACCGCCCTATTACCGGTGTTTTATGGCACGGAGAAACAACAAAACCGGGAGCACCCTTGGTTTGCTTCGGTCATGGGGCGTCAGGAGACCGGCATCAAAGGCCAATTCCACGCATAGCTAATCAACTTGCAAGAGATCATGGGTTCTTTGGCTTGTCCTTAGATGGACCAGTCCATGGACGGCGTCAGGTGGGTGCTGGTGGACGAGAAGCATTCTGGCCTGAATGGGAACGCCCTGGCACAGTCGAGGAGATGGTGCGTGACTGGCGTAACGCATTGACTGCAGTATCATCTCTACCCGAAGTAGGCTCAGGCCCAGTGGGTTACTGGGGCCTCTCTATGGGTACGATATACGGTGCACCATTCGTTGCGGCTGAACCCAGAATTTCAGCAGCCGTTCTAGGCCTCATGGGTATTGTATCAAAACCGGCCCATTACACCCCTACAATCCAAGCGGCTGCCAAAGAAATTTCATGCCCCGTATTTTTTATCATGCAACTGGAGGATGAATTATTTAACCGCGAGGAGTGCCTTGCACTGTTCGATGCCTTCTCTTCATCTGACAAGAGATTACACGCGAACAGTGGCTTGCACCCATTTGTTCCTATAGACGAACTAGACTTCAGTGCAGATTTCTTAGCCGACACCCTTAAAGGTATTCGACCACAACGAGAAAATATGACACTGCTCGTAAGCAGTTAAACTCTTCTTCACCGCAGGTGACAGGCTACTATATGGCCATTTCCTTTGTTCTGCAGCACAGGTTCCTCGACCTTGCAACGTTCCTCGGCATAAGGGCAACGAGTATGAAAGTGACAGCCCTTTGGAGGATTGATTGGACTTGGCACGTCCCCCTGCAGAATTTTCTTTTCCCGCCGTATAGTTGGGTCAGGGATAGGCGCAGCTGATAACAGCGCTTCAGTGTAAGGGTGAAGTGGGTTGGTAAAGAGTGTTTTTTTATCTGCTTTTTCAACGATGCGACCCAAGTACATCACAGCCACTTCGTCAGAGATATGCTCTACTACCGCCAAATCATGAGCAATGAAGAGATATGCCATATCTCTCTCTTCCTGCAGGTCCATCATCAGGTTAATCACCTGAGCCTGAATAGACACATCAAGAGCAGAGACTGGTTCATCACCAACAATCAGACTGGGGTTTAGGGCAAGAGCGCGTGCGATGCCGATCCGTTGACGCTGTCCACCAGAAAACTGGTGCGGATAATTCTGCATCTGTGATTGGCGTAAACCTACCCGATCAAAAAGAGCTTTCGTCATCTCCTCTCGTTCGGCGTCGTCACCTATATTGTGAATGTATAGTGGCTCTTTAACGATTTCCCCCGCAGTCATTCTCGGATTAAGGCTTGAGAATGGATCCTGGAAGATAATTTGCATCTGCCGACGATAAGGTCGTAGTTCCGTTTTGCTAAGATTGGTAACATCCGTACCAGAAACCTTAATTTTGCCGTCTGTTGGCTCGAGCAATCTCATTGCAGTTCGGCCTACGGTAGACTTACCGCAGCCAGATTCTCCAACCAACCCTAATGTTTTTCCCCGACCTACGGAGAATGAAACTCCATCGACGGCATAAACGTGACCGATGGTGCGCTTAAGCATTCCTGACTGAATAGGAAAATGCTTTTTCAAGTCCTCAACTTCGAGGACTGGCGCTTCAGATGCCGTTTCGACTTCAGCCATCATTTGCTCCATAAAGTTCGTCGGAACGGAAACAAGCAGCCCAATGGCCTGACTGTTTCTCTTCAAATTCCGGCCTAGACTGCCGGCATGCATCAGTTGCAGCTGGGCAACGGGGCGCAAATGCACAACCTTCCGGCAGCGAATGTAAAGCGGGTACTATTCCCGGGATTTCCTCTAATCGCTCTTCAACCTCTTCATCCCCAGCGACGATAGCAAGCCGCGGCACTGATGCTAGCAGACCACGCGTGTAAGGGTGTCTGGGGTTTGCAAACAAGGTATTAACGTCAGCCTCTTCAACCTTGCGCCCCGCATACATTACAATCACCCTGTCAGCCGTTTCAGCCACCACTCCCAGGTCGTGAGTGATCAAGATCACGCCCGTATCGAGGTCTTCTTGAAGCTTAACTATGAGATCAAGGATTTGAGCCTGAATGGTGACGTCCAAAGCAGTAGTAGGCTCATCCGCAATCAAAATCTTGGGATTACAGGCTAGTGCCATAGCAATCATTACGCGCTGCCGCATACCGCCAGAAAGTTGATGAGGAAATTCTTTGACCCGACGTTCTGGCTCAGGAATGCGGACAAGCTTTAGCATCTCAATTGATCTTTGGAGGGCCTGCTCTTTTGACATACCTTGATGCAGAATTAAGGCCTCAGATATCTGCTTGCCAATCCGCATCACGGGATTAAGGCTAGTCATAGGCTCTTGGAAAATCATTGAGATATCGTTACCACGGATGTCTCGCATCTGTGCCTCAGACATCTGCATAAGATCCTGCCCATCAAGCACAATGCTGCCACCAACGATCCTGCCTGGGGGATTAGGAATAAGTCGCATTATTGAGAGGGCCGTCATGCTTTTACCGCATCCTGACTCCCCAACAATTGCTAAGGTCTCACCGCGGTCTACATGAAACGAAAGCTCTTCTACCGCCCGGACAACACCGTCACGGGTAAAGAAGTAGGTTTGCAGACCTTCCACTTCCAAAGCCGCTTTATGTACCACTGAATTTTCCGTCTCTTCTGCCATTTGCTTCTAGCTCCGCTGACGGGGATCAAGAATGTCACGGACGGCATCACCTAAAAGGTTAGCACCGAATACCGCAAAACTGATCGCAATACCTGGAAATATGACCAGCCATGGAGCTGTCCTAACGTATTCAGCCGCGGATTCTGAGAGCATCCTGCCCCAAGAGGGGTGTGGCTCAGGGATACCCAGGCCTAGAAACGAAAGTGACGCCTCCGTCAGAATTGCAGACCCCAACTGGGCTGTTGCTAGCACAATAAGTGGAGCTAGTGTGTTGGGCAGAACATGCTTGAGGGCGATACGGGTCTCGCTCATCCCGATAGCTTTTGCGGCCTCGACGAAAGGCATTTCCCTCAAGGAGAGTGTATTGGAACGGATAACGCGCGCCACGTGTGGGACAAGAGGAATCGATATGGCGATGATTGTGTTTTCCAAACTTGGCCCTAAAGCAGCCGCCATCACCAATGCCATTACTAATAGAGGCAAGGCTTGCATAACATCGATAATTCTCTGAGTGATCAGGTCAAACCATCCGAGCAGATATCCAGATGCTAAACCAATTACTACACCAAAGAAGCATCCAAGGATTGTAGAACCAATACCCACCGCCAAACTAATGCGAGCACCGTGAATGATACGCGAGAGCATGTCTCGCCCCATCATATCTGCACCAAGCGCGTGAAGTGCTCCAGGCGCTGCCAGCGACGTAGCTGCATTCGTTTTCACTGGATCCATTGGCGCAATCCATTCGGCAAAGACGCCACAGAAAACCAGGGCTAAAAAAAGTAAAAGCCCAATTGCGCCTAAAGGATAACTCTTCGCCAAAAACCAAGCCTTGCTCAGCCTGCTATCCACGCCTGCACCTGCTTTGGCAAGCTCCGCTGCGTGGTCGATTACCGGTTTTGCCATCGCCAACGCTCTCCTATTCGTATTTGATGCGCGGATCGAGCGCGACGTAAAGGATGTCCACCAAGAAATTCGTAACCACTGTCACGAACCCGATGAACAACACCAAATTTTGTACGATTGGGTAGTCCCGCCATTGAATTGCTTCAACAAGAAAACGAGCAACACCCGGAATATTGAATACCGTTTCGGTAACAATAAGGCCGCCAATTAGAAACGCCGCCTCGATGCCTATGATGGTTACAACCGGAAGAACTGCATTGGACAATGCATGACCATAATTCACTGAATTATCAGTCGCGCCCTTTGCCTTTGCAGTGCGTATGTAATCTTGACGCATCACTTCCAGCATAGACGATCGAGTAAGCCTCATAATTAGCGCAGACGATCGGAAACCGACGGCGGCTGCAGGAATACTATAGAGAACTAACTCATCCCAAAGATTATCTGGCGGATCTGTATAAATTGGTATTGTATCGAACCAATGCACGAACCCCATTAATATCAGAAGTGCCAACCAAAATGATGGCAGCGATAGGCCGGAGAGGCTTACCACTCTCAGGACATAGTCTAACGCAGAATTCTGATTAACCGCGGATATAACACCCAAAGGCAATCCAAAAAGTACTGAGAAAAATAAAGCTAAAACTGCAAGCTTAGCCGTTATTGGAATACGAGGAGCAATTTCGTCGTACGCAGGCAACTCTGTTACATAGGAAAAACCTAGATCACCCTGCAAAAGCCCCCAAATCCAATTCCAGTATTGAACGGGGATTGGGTCAGAGAGCCCTAATTCATCTTCCAGCGCCGCTTTTTCGGCGGGGTCAATGAACCCTGCAGCATCAAAAAGAATATCCGCAATATTTCCGGGTACTAGCCGCAGCAGCCCAAAAATGACAATTGATATCCCAATGAGGGTCAGAGCCATCAAAAGTGTGCGTCTAATCACGTATGACGCCATCGCAGCCTGCCTTTTTAAGGTTAGAATTACTTAATAATTCAAAGAGAAGGATCTGGCTTTATGCCAGATCCCTCCTTTGATCGCAGTTTTAAAACTCTACTGCTGCAGCCAAATGTCCTCAAAGCGCCAGTCGCTGTAGGATCCATTCTTTTTGCGCACAAACCCCTTCACTTTAGGGGCGTGGCAGGTAGCTGCGTTGTAATGGGCAATCATTGGCCTAGCTACATCTAACTGCAGCTTAGCGTCAATTTCCCAGACAAGCTTCTTACGAGCTTCTTGATCAATCATAGAAGACTGCTTCATGAAGAGCTCTTGCAGCTCCTTATTACAGTAGCCCGTATAGTTGCGCTGCGAACCACATGCATAGTTCTCAAAGAACGTAACATCCGGATCATCAACCGCTATACCCGTTAGGTTCATGCCCACTGAGTAGTCCTTACGGGCAACCTTAGCATGCCAATTTGAAGTCTCAATAGGCTCTAATTCTCCATCAATGTAGATGGATTTGAGTTGGTCAATCAGAATAACTGCAGGGTCGCGATAGGTCGCAATGTTACGCGTCGAAACCTTAACTGCAAGTCGATTATCTGGGCCGTAACCGGCTTTTTTCATCAAATCCTGAGCCTTTTTGACGTCAACAGCCTTATCGCCGTAGCCTGCAGCCTTGGCGAGTACGTTATCAGGCATGCCCCAGGTTCCACTTGGCGGTGGTAACATCGCCCCACCTTTTTGGCCTTCCCCTTGAAAGAGGATTTTGATGAATGCATCACGATCGAGCGCTGTGGCCATTGCCAAACGAACGTCAGCATTATCAAAAGGAGGCTTTTCACGATTCACAATCAAGTTCAGTGAGATATTGGTTGGTGCCGTATGGCAGACCGCTTCAGAATATTTTTCGTTCACGTCTTTCAAGAGTGGGATGGAGATATCATTAGCAAAAGTAAAATCGAATTCCTTTGCTATAAAACCTAGCACGCGGGTTGCACGGCTTTTGATAATTGTCCAGTCATGACCATCTAAATATGGGCGACCTGGCTTCCAATAATCTTCGTTTTTCACGAATTTGATAGATTCGTTCTGCTTCAACTCAACAAATTTAAATGGACCTGTTCCAATAGGATTAGTACGCATTGTTTTTGGTGAGACGTGGCATGGATAAATTGGCGTGTAGCCTGAAGCTAACAATGCCAACATCGCAGGCTGAGGCTGCCCTAAATGCATAGTAGCTTGGTAATCGTTATCAGCGGTCACCTTTTGCAGGTTCCAATACCAAGACTTCCGAGGATTTTTACGCAATTTGGCTTTAGATTTACCTTGCAATAAATCAAACGTGCACTGGACATCCTTAGCAGTGAAAGGCTTACCATCATGCCATTTCACACCTTCACGAAGCTTAAAAGTAAGCTTTGTTTTAGTGCTATCCCAGGACCAACTTGTCGCCAGATCTGGAACAATGTTTTCGATACTTTCAACGTCTTTTTGTGAATTGAAGACCACCAAATTATTGAACACGCTCTGGTACGGCATGGTTGTGGAATAAGTTGCTTCTTCATGAATCGAACCTGAAGGTGGATTACCGCGGTGGTAAAGCTTCAGAGTTCCCCCGGCCTGCTGAGCAGCAGCAAAAACCGGTACAGCAAGCGTAGCGACAACTGCTAGGCCGGCCAACCAAGTTTTGGGTTGCATTGTTTTCTCCCTATTTTGAAATCTCTTCTCTTCATAACACCGGTTGAGGCTAACACGCCTGAAATTTTTAGCAAGCTTGGACCAAAAAAGCTGGACGTATCATGCAGATATAATGGAAACTCAGGGGATGTATGAGATGTCTCCTGAAGCTATTGAGGTGCAAAACCTCATCCGTCGCGTTGCCGTTGAACGAGTGAGCCAACGAGCGGCAGAAATTGATAAGACTGGGGAATATCCTCAGGACATGTTCGATTTGCTGCGGGAACTTGGCATTTTTACCTTGCCATTTCCGGAAGAATATGGCGGCCAGAATAGTCTCTTGGCCGGCTGCGTCGCTACCGAGGAACTGGGACGTGTTTGTTATAACACCGGCTATCTACTGGTTGTCCAATGGACACCGTTTGGTGCAATCATGGCCGCAGGAACAAAAGCCCAGAGGGACAAGTATTTACCTCGCCTTGCATCAGGCAGCCTGCGAGCCGCTTTCTCGATCACTGAACCACAATCTGGCTCTGATGTAGCGGGCATAAAAACAACTGCACGCATGTCTAATGATGGCTGGCATCTTTCAGGAGCCAAAATCTGGTGTACGAACGCTTTAGTCTCAGATTTTATCGTCCTAGCCGCAAAGACAGGGGAAGCTCGGGGGGATATCAACTTCTTCATAGTCCCCACGGGTGCAGAGGGCCTTCAAATTGGCCCTAAGGAAGACAAATTAGGTGCCCGGGGCGTGCCATCATCTCCTCTATTTTTGGATGACGTTGTTCTGCCCGCTGATGCCATCCTTGGCGAACCTGGCAAGGGGTTTAAGCAAGTGATGAGCGCCTTGGCACTCTCTCGACCAATTATTGGCGCCCGGGCGGTGGGCCTTGCTCAAGGCGCCCTGGATCTTGCAATCAACTTTATGCGAGAGCGCCAAGCATTCAATCAACCCCTAACAGATTTTCAGGGTCTGCGTTGGATGCTTGCGGATATGGAGATGCAGATCGAAGCAGCACGGGGCTTGGTCTACAAGGCCGCTCAAATGACGGATGCAGGCGTTAGAGGCAAAGAATTAGCTCATTCAGCAGCAATCGCAAAAGCCTATGCGAGCGATATCGCCATGAAGGTTGCTACAGACGCCGTGCAAATTTTTGGCGCTTCAGGAATCTCTAATGACTTTCCTATTAACCGCTATTTCCGAGATGCAAAGGTGGTGCAAATCATTGAGGGTTCCAACCAAATTCAACGGAATATCATCGCCAAAAATTTGATAGATGGGTTTGACTAATGGGGGATGACTATACGCAAGAGGCAACTGGCCCTCTAAAGGGTGTGAAAGTTGTTGACCTCACAATCAACGTACTAGGTCCCCTCGCCACGCAAATTTTAGGTGATATGGGCGCAGACGTTATAAAGGTAGAGCCACCGGGAGGTGACCCAATGCGTCGCCTCGGGCCTGGCCATGAAATGAACATGGCCGCTCATTTTTTGGCTATGAACCGTAATAAACGAAGTATCGAACTAGACCTCAAAAAACCCAACGCACTCAATAGTCTTAAAAGACTTATCAAAACGGCAGATGTATTGGTGTTATCCATGCGCGCCAGTGCTGTTGAAAGACTTGGTTTGAATTATGAGGCCCTTGCTGCAGAAAATCCCAGGCTGATCTACGCGTCTGCTACCGGGTACGCCAGACATGGTCCTGACAAGGATCGCCCAGCATATGATGATGTAATTCAGGGCGAAAGTGGAATGGCTGGAATGATTGCCTCTGCCAATGGCGAAGCACGTTTCACCCCAATGGCACTAGCGGACAAATTTTGCGGCACGCAACTTGCAAGCGCCGTGGGGATGGCACTTTTTGCCCGTGAAAAGAGCGGCCAAGGACAGGAAGTTCACCTTCCAATGCTCGAAACGATGACCGCTTTCAATATTGCTGACCATTTCTGGGAAAAGGCCCTTGATCGCCCAGGCGGCAAGCCTGGTTTTCCAAGAATGTTTACTCCCCATCGGCGTCCCTACGCGACAACCGATGGCCACATATGCCTTCTTGCTGTTACCAACGAGCAATGGACGCGCCTTTTACCAGCGCTGGGCCTTGATCAAGCTGCCCAAGATCCTCGCTTCAAAACCTTAGAAGGTCGGACAGAAAACATTAATGAACTCTTGGGCCTAGTGGCGGAACGTCTAGCAACAAATACAACCAAACACTGGCGCAGCATTCTCGATAGTGTTGATATTCCGAACGGTACGATGGCCTCTCTAGAAGGATTATTTGAGGATCCCTACTTAAATACGACCGGCTTTTTCAAACGCCTCAATCATCCAACCGCGGGCCCTACCCTGACCTCCACCCCTCCTATCGCCTTCTTTAAAACTCCCGCCAACATACATCGTCCACAACCAGTGCTTGGAGCTGATGGACGTGCGATATTGGAAGAAGTTGGGCTTGACGCATCTGAAATTGATGAAGCTCTGGGATGATATCTACTGAACTTCGTCAAAAACTGGCGAGTAATATTTCTCGCCTAGAAATCCAAAAAGTAAACAATACCTCATTAAAAGCGGCTGCAGTTTCGATAGCTATTACGGAGGACGAAAGCGGAGCTCCTGCCTTCATTCTTACCCGAAGATCTGGAAGTTTAAGGCGACACGCACACCAATGGGCATTACCAGGTGGGAGGTTAGATCCTGGGGAGACTATAGTTGAGGCTGGCCTTAGAGAAATGGAGGAAGAAATTGGTCTTTCTTTATCTCCCAAAGATCTCGTAGGCCGCCTCGATGATTACCCGACACGCTCAGGCTACAATATCTCTCCACTAGTCTTCTGGGCTGGGCCGACCAAGAACTTAACTCCCAACCCATCAGAGGTACACGCGCTCTATCGCATTCCACTCAAAGAACTCGATCGGCCAGAATCGCCTGATTTAATTCGCATCCCAGAGAGCGACCGTCCTGTTATTCGAATGGCTATCATGAATGATATGGTTCATGCTCCAACTGCCGCCCTGCTGTACCAATTTCGCGAGGTTGCAATGCACGGTCGACTTATCAGGGTTGATCATTTTGATCAGCCTGTTTTCGCGTGGCGCTAAACCAAAAGTCTTAAAAATTTAACAACAATGCTTTAGGAACTTTCGGGACGAGGACGCTGATCAAGCATCACACCCGAACTTTAGGCCAAGAGAGGTTCAATGAACTCTTCAAATAAAGATGTAACTCAAGGCGGCATTGGTTTTTTTGAGAAATGGCTTTCAATTTGGGTAGCTCTTTGTATCGCCGCAGGAATTGCCCTTGGGGCCATAGAGCCAGGATTATTCGAGACCATAGCCGATATCGAATACGCCTCGGTTAATCTTGTAGTTGCGATACTGATATGGGCAATGGTTTATCCAATGATGGTTGGCGTAGATTTCGCGAGCCTTAAAAGCATTGGGGAACGCCCAAAAGGTCTGATCATAACGATCGTGGTGAACTGGCTAATCAAGCCTTTCACGATGGCTGCACTAGGTGTTCTTTTTTTCGATCATGTATTTGCCGATCTTCTCGCTCCGGAAGATGCTCAACAATACCTCGCAGGAGTTATTATTCTTGGAGCAGCGCCATGCACTGCAATGGTTTTCGTATGGAGCCAACTCACTCGAGGGGACCCCACTTACACCCTAGTTCAGGTATCAATAAACGACCTGATAATGATTGTTGCGTTTGCTCCCATTGTAGCTCTGCTGCTTGGAGTGACGGATATCAAGGTACCTTGGGCAACTCTGATTTTATCCGTCTTGTTGTACGTGGTTATTCCACTAATTGCTGGAGTTTTTACGCGCAGCGTTCTGACAAGACGAAACGCCAATTCAGGTACCGCCATTTCCAACTTCACTAGTAAGGTCAAGCCATTTTCAGTAATTGGGCTACTGTCTACTGTAGTCCTACTATTCGGCTTCCAGGGGCCAACAATCCTTGCTGACCCTCTCCTTATTCTTCTAATTGCAGTACCACTGCTCCTGCAATCTTATGGAATTTTCGCCGTGGCTTATGCCGCAGCTTGGGCGTGGCGCACACCATTCAATATTGCTGCGCCCTGCGCCCTCATTGGCACCTCAAACTTCTTCGAGCTCGCTGTGGCCGTAGCTATCAGTCTTTTCGGCTTAAATTCTGGGGCGGCATTAGCAACCGTAGTGGGTGTTCTAGTAGAAGTTCCAGTAATGCTTTCGCTGGTTGCTTTTGCCAATCGAACCCAGCATTGGTTTCGTGGCTAAAATTTCTCTAAGAGGCTTAAACTCCGGCAGCTTAAGCCTCAACCGCTCCACAATGACTATCTAATAAAATTTTTCACGTAGTCTTTTCCAAGACCCACTTCTTCGAAATGCTTTGAGTAAGCTTCTATACGGGTAAATACATCAGCATAACCTGTCGTGTTTCCCTCCGTATCACAGTAAATAAGAGCACCAGTGTTATGAAAGAGGGTGATACTCTCCGGTTGATCCGGTAGCGCTACTAGTGTGTGAATATCGCCAGGCGCCTCAAACACATAGGAACCTTCTGTGCCGACCCAATCGTGTTCGAGATAACGCCATCCACCCTTGATTATGAAGCCGTGCACAGGCGCTGGATGACGGTGGCACGAGACAATACTTTCCTCGCCAGCTTTGCTACGAAACTTTGATAGATGCACCCAGTATCCCTGGCTTGCATTTAAGCACAAAGGGCGTGACCAGCTATAAGGAGTCATCGGACACCAAAGCCTCTCATCATCCTTAGCAAATGCATCTTGTATAAAAATTTCTGGAAGCGCGAAGGGACTAACAGGACCACTATAGGGCTTCAACTTCGATTGAGCTGCATCAAGCATGTCTAACTCCAGAGGTTATATATCAGCGTACATACGGCCAGGGTTTAGTATGCCATTTGGATCAAAAACATCCTTCAGGCCTTTGGTAAGTTTCATAATAGTTGGGGCCAAAGGTTGGAACACGTCCACAACCGCTCGAACAGGCTCAGGCCCTCTCATTAGGGTCGCATGACCGCCAGTAAATTCAATAGCAGATCGTATTTCAGCTGAACCTGCAGCTTCTAGGTGAGGTGGCAAAGCTAGCCAGATCATTCCCCCAGCCCAATCATAAAATGCTTCTCCACCCAGACCTTGTAATTTTGCCACCAAGTCTGGGCCGGCTGTAGGTGCTGTTGAAATACGCCAAATTGCCCGATCATCAGGTGACTGGAATGGCAAAATATCCCGAACCCCCGACCATATAGCAGCAGATGCCTCCCCGTCATAAGTGATGATGTTTTCTGCCTGAAGATGTTTACGAATAGCCTCAGTCCGATAATCAAGACTATCAGGAAAACCCTCAAAGCGGATTAAAGTTTGCGATGAATTACTTATCCCCTCAAACCGCTCCGCAATATTGGCTGGCAAATGTGCTGCTGCCACAGGCTCAAATGGGGTCTTAAGCGCTGCAGACATTGCTGCTTGCCCCGCAAAGTCATCAAGACCTTGAAGCGCGAGCGTACGTTCGGCAACTGCGTTAGGCAAAACTTTAAATGTGACTTCAGTGAAAACGCCTAATGTTCCCATCGCTCCAGCTGAAATCTTACATAGGTCGTAACCAGTGACATTTTTCATCACCCGACCGCCACCATGCATGTATTGGCCTATGCCATCCACAAACTTAATGCCAATAAGAAAATCTCTTGCAGCTCCAGACGCCAATCGGGATGGGCCCGATAGTCCCGCCGCAGCCACTCCACCAACTGTTGCCGGGGCATTTGAGCCATACAAGTGCGTCAGGTCGGGCGGATCAAAAGGCAAACGTTGATTTTTTTCTGCCAACACTGCTTTCGCATCCGCCAAAGTTGTACCTGCAGCAAAGGATACGAAAAGCTCGGTAGGGCTGTATTCTACAACACCAGTTAGACGATCTGTTTTTAGGATGCACTGCTCATCGACGGTCCTGCCAAGACCTTTGAGACCACCGCCGCCCTCGATACCAATAGGTCTACCAATATCCTTGATTGCCTCAGCAACCTCCTCTGGTGTCTCGGGGCGCAAAAAGTCAGTCACTCTGCAGCTTCCATCATAGATGTTGCTTCAAGGGGAAACACTTTGTGAGGGTTCATCAGATACTTTGGATCAAATGCTCGCTTTATGCGTCGTTGAAGGTCAAGTTCATCTGCCGTGAACTGTTCCGTCATCAGGTCCCTCTTTTCGACACCAACGCCGTGTTCCCCTGTGAGGCAACCGCCAAGCGCCACGCACAGCTTCAATATATCACCCCCACAGGCCTCCGCGCGCTCTGTCTCTCCAGGTTCATTCGCATTGTATAAGATCAGAGGATGCAGATTGCCGTCACCTGCATGGAAGATGTTTGCAACCTCAAAGCCATAAGATTGGCAAATAGACGCTATTCCATCTAAGGCTTCTGGAAGTTTCCCAGTTGGGATGGTTCCATCCATGCAAAAGTAATCAGGCGAGATACGGCCAATAGCGCCGAATGCGGATTTCCGGCCCTTCCAAATTGCGATACTTTCTGCACTGGTTTTAGCAACTCGCTCATAAGCCGGCGAAAAATCTTTTGCTATATTCTGGATGCGGCTAAGCATTGCATCTATCTCATCGCGCGAGCCTTCAACCTCTATTATGAGTAGGGCCTCAACATCGAGTGGATATCCTGCGTGGGCAAACTTTTCTGTAGCATGAATAGCGGGGCGATCCATGAATTCGATCGCAACAGGAATGATGCCGGAAGCAATGATCGCGTCTACACAAGCGCCAGCATCTCTGCTCGACTTAAAACCAAAAAGGATAGGACGAGCACCTTCAGGTGAATGCAAAATTCGAAGTGTTGCTTCTGTTACCACCCCAAGCATACCTTCTGAACCCGTTATAAGGCCTAGAAGGTCTAGCCCTCCAGCATCCAGATGCTTGCCGCCAAGCCGCACAATTTCACCGGTTGGCAACACAAGCTCCACGCCCATGAGATTATTTGAAGTCACGCCGTATTTTAGACAGTGAGCCCCGCCAGAGTTCATGCCAATATTACCTGCAATAGTGCAGGCAAGCTGTGATGAAGGGTCTGGCGCATAGAAGAACCGATCCCCAGACACAGCGTCTGTAACACCAAGATTTGTTACCCCTGGCTGAAGGGTGATCGTCCGATTGTCATAATCGACCTCTAATATTTGGGTCATTTTTGAAACACCCAAGACGATAGCATCTTTGAGAGGTAGAGCGCCTCCAGCCAAAGATGTTCCCGCGCCCCTTGCAACCACTTTAACGCCTCGACTATGGCAATAGGCCATAACCGCCGCGACCTCATCAGTCGTCTCAGGCAATACTACTGCAAGCGGTGTTTCCTTATAGGCCGTTAATGCATCGGTTTCATAAGGCTTAATCTCATCCGGATGATCGATTACTCCATCAACTGCAGCGATGATAGTTCGCAGATCACGGATAATTTCTTCCCTAGCTGCTAAAATTGCAGGATCAGGATCAGGTAACATAACCATGTGTCAAATCTCCATGATCTCTACCTAGGTGCCCCAACGGCATTTGACTAGGACAAGAGAATTAATTGCTTTTGGCACAGACAGATAAAAACAATTGCCTATTCAGCTGCTTGTTCCGTTTTGGCCTTATGCTTTTCAATCTCGCTCATTACTGCCTTTTCGGCTTTGCCGATGAACATTGGCCTGTTTTCGTGGGAATAATCATAGGAGAAATGACGGAGCATATTTGAATTCTGAAAATGTGGGAAAACTTGCCGAGCAATAAGCTCATAGGAACGCTTTGTTTCTTCCCAATCCGCCCAGTTATGAGCAAGCTGCATGAGACAACCAAAACCACCGGAGCCGTCCCATAGTCTCTCCAGATATTCAATAGCGTCTTGGGGTGAACCAATAACAGCCATTTTATTTTCAGTTAGATACTCAGCGGCATCATGAATGTCGGCAGGAACGATAGGAAAAGTGGCAATTTCACGGAAATACCTGGCCCATCGCTCAATTCCCCACTTTACGTTTTGTAATGCTTTATCGCGGGTCTCTGCTACGTGCATAAGCGTAACGATACGCCAATTCTTTCGGTCAAGATTATGGCCATTTTCAACCGCAGTACTCTCAGCCAGGCCCCAGTTATTTGCATGAGCCGTTAGCGCATCATCGGACGTACCACCAATTGACAACATTCCTAGTCCGTGTTTGCCCGCAGCCAACGCTCCAACAGGTGAGCGCGCAGATGCCACAGCCATTTCCATGTGAGGTCGGGTGAAACCAGGCAACTGTAATCGTGCCTCGCGCAGATTGAACCAATCAGTTTCCATCGTAACCATTTCACCACGCATTAGTGGCAAAATGGCATCTAACGCCTCATTCAGCATGCGACGTTGATTCTCCGGGTCAATTCCCATGCGAAAGGCATCGCCAACCAGGGCCCCAGGCCCCACTCCAAACATGGCGCGTCCTCGCGCTTGATAATCAAGCTGCGTCATTCGCGAGGCAATAGTGAAAGGATTGTGGTACGGAAGTGAGACTACGCCCGTTCCTAAACGGAGATATCGTGTGCGCTCAATTGCCTGGGCAATGAATAACTCTGGGTTAGCGATGATTTCAAAGCCACCTGAATGATGCTCACCAACCCAAGCCTCATCATAACCAAGCTCATCAATGTGCTGGAGGAGTTGCATATCTCGCTCCAGACAAAGCAATGGGTTCTCTTCCACAGGATGGAAAGGTGCAAGAAAAATGCCGAACTTCAGGTATCGCTCAGCAAGCATTTTAGCAGCATTCATTGGCCGACTCCCAAAATATTCGACTCATTAAAATAGCTTATCAGCTTTCCCCTCTTGCAGGAAAACCCGTTCTTGGTTAAACCCGCGGCCTCAGCGGGCGGTTAGCTCAGCGGTAGAGCACTGTGTTGACATCGCAGGGGTCACTGGTTCAATCCCAGTACCGCCCACCATTTTCCCTAGAAAATAAATTAAACAACAGCTTGAGTAAGTAGGACTGCGCCTAGCATTGCTATTGACGAACCAGCTAACTTCCTTGCACGAAACCAGGCAAATTCGTCAAAAATCAAGCGTGCAGCAAAGCCAGCAACAACAGCAATAACCCATTGCGTAGCGCTAAAAGCTGCAAGATACGCTGTAATAATACTGTTTTCTGCGCCTATCACCGCTTCTGCGTAAGCATATCCATGAAAGACACCTGAAAGTGCAAACAGTGCGAGTAAAATACCGATGCGTGCTCGGGCTCCAATGGCCATCAATCCGCCAGCAATAACTACAGATAGAGCCACTAGCGCCTCAGCCCCTGCAATATTCGTTGATGATAAGTGGACAGCGGAGCCAAGGAGAGCGCCGCCAACCAGGCCAAGAGGCGCTAGAACCCATAAGCGATTATTTATTGTTGCCGCTAGCACTCCAGCTGCAACGATGAAGGCGAAGTGATCAAGGCCAATGATAGGATGTCCAACACCCGACATAAGCCCATGCAACAATGTTTCAGGAACAACTCCACCCATCGGATGATGAGCAAGCGCAGGTGAAGCCAAACTCACAAAAAACAAAAAACCAATATAACGCATTAGCACGGCTCCCATTTTGATTCAGATCAACGCTGAGTTGCACCACCATCAAGGTTAACAGTTGTACCAGTAATCATTTTTGCACGGTCACTGGCGAGGAAAACAATAAGGTCAGCACAATCTTCCGCCTGAGATGGCGGCGGATCGGTTGGCATGCATTCTTGCCAACGTTCAGGATCACCGTATTGCTCACTAGCGGTACCCCGCAACATCGTTTCCATGCGATCGGTAACAACTAACCCAGGATTAAGACCACAAACCCGAATATTGTCTCGGAGTGAGACACCGCCCACAGCTTTGGTGAAGGCAATCAAACCGGCATTTCCAACAGAACCTGCAACATAACCTGGGCTATGCTTGACACCCGCAGCACCAATTACGTTCACAATAACGCCATGGCCCTGCCGCCGCATATTGCCATAAACTGCCCTCGTCATATTGATGTAGCCAAAGACCTTCAAATCCCAAGCTTCGCGCCAGCGAGGCTCTTCAACCTCCTCGACGGTTCCAGGAGGAATGGCACCTGCATTGTTTACAAGGATGTCAATGTCGCTGAATTCAGCAACCAAAGAGCGGGCTGCATCGCCATTTGATAAATCAACGGCGCGAAAATCTGCATCAACCCCGGTGGCCTGCTTAATACTCTGAACAGCACGCTCCAGATCAGCAGCAGTTCGCGATACAATAATGGGTAACACGCCCTCTTCAGCTAATCCCTTTGCAGCCGCAAGCCCTATACCTTTCGAGCCACCCGTAATCAAAGCACGCTTACCCGCAAGCCCCATATCCATCGACGTGAATCCTTTTCAATTTCCCTAAGTGTAACTCTTTTCGCTGCAAACGCAGCATAATCTTCAAGAAATTTCGCTTGGACTTAATAGTGGCGAGAGACACAGGATTTATACTTTATCGAAGCCATCGCGATCACCAGCCCAAATGTCATGCAGTTATTTCTGTCAAAACAATCAAGCGTCCCTCATATCAGGTGCGTAAATTGTGCCTGTTTCCAGGAGGCGCTGCATATCTTCGGCAGTAAAGCCAATCTCAGCCAAAACTTTAATCGTATCTTGCCCTAAAGATGGAGCAGTTCGAGGTTCATGAGAGGGGGTAGCGCTGAAGCGTGCAGCGGCACGAGCTTGCCGAGTAGGGCCAAGGCCTGGCTGATCAATAGTGCTCACCGCTTGATTATGAAGCACCTGCGGGTCCTCTAGAACTTCAATTCTTCGAAGTACTGGCATGCAAGGCACATCATTGGCTTCAAGTGCAGCGATGAGCTCGTCTCGGCTTCGCTGAGATATTAATCCATCAACTAATTCCAATCGTTCCTGCCTGTTTTTAGAGCGTGCGGCAGGCGTCGCAAATCGAGAATCTTTCACTAGATCAGGTCTCTCCAATGCGATGCAAAGACCCTCCCACTCCTTATCCGAAACTGCTCCAAAAGTGATAAAACCATCACTGGTTTCAAAAATCATATCGTGTGCCGAAGCTCGGGCTTCTTTTGTGTCATCTGCCACCACAGCAAAGGGCGCCATACCTTCAGGCCAAAGATAAGAAAGCATCACATCCAGCATAGAAATCTGAACATGTTGCCCTTCCCCCGTTCTCCCTTTCGCGACTAGCGCTGCTGTAACCGCTTGTGCCGCATAAATCGCCGTTGTCTTGTCCGCAACAATGGTCCGCATCATCTTTGGGCGACCCGATAATGGATCAGCCTGAATGTCGGCAAGACCTGAAAGAGCTTGGATGATAGGGTCGTAAACCCGCTTTTCAGCGTAGGGCCCAGTCGCGCCTACCCCACTTATAGAAAGATAGACGATACCAGGATTGCGTAACTTTACTGTTTCATAACCGAAGCCAAGCCTTTCGATCGCTCCAGGACGATAGTTCTGAGCAATAACATCGGCGCTTTCGATTAGGCGCCAGAGAATTTCTCTACCCGGCTCCGATTTTAAATCTAAAGAAATCGATCGCTTGCCACGATTGCAGGCGACAAAGCTGGGTGAAAATCCTGGAGATTGGGCTCTACTTTGGCGTGTTATATCACCTGCCAAGGCTTCAACCTTAATTACGTCCGCTCCCTGATCAGCCAGCTGAACCGTTGCGGCAGGACCAGAAATGACACTGCAAAGGTCAACAACCTTTATACCTTCTAGAGGACCCGTCATTTCACAGCATTCGCTGCAAATGCAAGCGCAGTGGATGGCTCAT